>TARA_R110002003_G_scaffold645_5_pt1 | contig 57771 bp, 50 predicted proteins | sample TARA_R110002003 | Tara Oceans TARA_R110002003 (sample SAMEA4396441) | marine metagenome | biome: Westerlies Biome; feature: [SRF] surface water layer (ENVO:00010504); material: water (ENVO:00002006), including particulate matter (ENVO:01000060) such as... | depth 5 m | reverse complement strand
ACAAGCTCCTCCGAGATGCTCGCACAGGGGTCTTCAAAGGGTCAGCAACTGCTGTGTTTGGAGCCCAAGAACAGGCGCAGTACGCCGCTCATTATTTGAACGGTGTCGAGCACATGGGAATGAAGATCATTGTTCGCTTGGATAAGGAGACTACCGCTGTCGGACAAGCCGGACCGCCACTGATTGTGGGGTCGGACATGTACAGGGTAAGATCTAGCTATGCGAAACTTCTGTTGGTGCTTATTAACATAAAAGCAGTGTTAGCACCGTGCTGCAATTACATGACGGCCTTGGTCATGCTCATCAACTGATTCAGTTTGGATTGCGGCATTTCTTGATGCGCCAACCTATCGTGGCGTCATAGTATTCTTTGGCGGTCAATGTTCCATGGTTTGTTCTGTCTTCAACGGGTTCCACGAGTGGCTCTGCTCGCGTGAAGTAATGACATAGTCTTGGAGGGCAAGGGTGTCGGTGCTCATTCTCGGTTATCTTGGATCCTTGCGGTCAAATCTGTTCCGTACTGGTGGGTAATGAGGCGCTTGGAGCTGATGTCACACAACTTGCTTTTAAGATCCCCACGTACTTTATGGCAGCAAGCACTCTTTCCAGAAGTTCACTTTGCGGATCAACAAGCCGACCACACCACCAGAGCGGCCCGCTCTCCCCACGACTTTCTATTCGCTCATCTGCCGCCCTTGCATATCCCTCAACGTGAAAGTGCCTACCAAATGCCGCAGATGCGACAGGGCCAGGCGCTCGCCGGCCTGAAGGACATGCTAAAATCAGCAAATAAGCGCGTAGGCACTTCCAAGCGCTTGGCTAGCTTGTTAGCACGCGCAGTCTGGCGCTTCGCGTATGCAGTGGATTTCAGACCATGTACATGTTTCAAATCACCTTTATGGGTTGCGCTGATTGACCCAATGTTGATGTGCTGACCGCTAGAGTCTCATTAGGCTGATGTGGTGACTCGGCTTTCTTCGGAGGGCTTGTTGCGCGATATCTGTTCTATCAATTCGCTGGCATCTACTGGCGCAATATTGAAACATTCCTTACCCCAACTTGCCCTGAACGCGTAATGCTGCAGGTGCACCTTAGCGATATCAAGGGTGCACCAGAGCGGCCACAGCTACACGTGTCTTGGCACATGATCCCAGACTCCACGCGAGATCCACCCTGCAATGCAAGGTTCACAATCCTAATGTTGTTCGGTGTTCCACAACATCCACCGGCATCTCCGAACTCATTTCTCGGGTCTTAATCCAATTACCAGGACATGCTAAACCAGGTTTGGTGTCTTGACGTTGCAATGCTCGGGCGCCGATGAACCGCAGTCACACAAGGTTCGTCGCCAAGAGAGGCTTTATTGGCGCCACGGGAACATACCAACGGGAGGATACGGGACCGAAACCCCGTAACGCCAAATCTGCTGCGCCGTGGCTGTTGCACTGGCTGACGCCTCATTACTGGCGCCTCTTCTAGAGCTGAACATGCTTGTGGGGCGGTTCCGACAGGCCTGTGAAGTTGGACATCGGAGGCTCTGTCCGGCAGGTTTCCGGGAGCATGGGATGCCCCACCTCCTGTATGATCGTCTATATGGCTTCATTCGACCGAAATGCACCTAGTGATAGTTGCGAGGCCATCTCTGGGCCTCCGTACATGGGTCGTCATTAAGCCGTCATTTGATGCTTGAAGTCGATCATGCTGCCCAAAAGGAGTCTAAGAAACAAGCGACCACTTGACAGCACATACGTATGCTTTCAACGCATCTTTCGCGCATTTTCATATGCCCTTCACTTCTTACATGCGCAAAGACATTCCGGCATGTAGTTATTTCACCCTGACAATCGGCATTGACGCAACAAGCCCAACGGCAGAGCCACACTGCTACAACATATTCCCAATTCCAAGTACCTGGCTCCCGGGTCTCGTATATCACGATCTTCTTCTCGGCCGTAGCACAACGTGGCATGCCCTGCAATTTCCACGCCACACCTTCCACGAGAGCAACGGCGACGGATAGCCGCAGCACGTCTTTCTCCACAATACTTCCCAGTGGCTCGGGAGGTGGGCGTAAATCACAAATGCATGTTCCCACGATGTGCCATAGGATAATGCGACGTTACATGCAAAAGGACCGATTGTGACAAGGGTTGCTCGAACAGGTGCACGGGGATCTCCATATAAATGCATGCGCTGTGCTGCTGTAATGTCGAGAGCACAGAGATGCTTTATCGATTACCTGCGGGAGAAGTTCACTTCGATACGACCCTCAAGTGCACGAAAAAGAGGCAATTCCGTGTCAGCCAGCTCACGACGTCAGAAGACATGTACAGCACATCTACACGTTCTAAATCATGGTACTAATTCCTATCCACAAGTACCAAAATTCTTCGTGCGAGTAGACCCTTTGAAGAGGAATAGGTAATGCAGCAGAGTCAAGTCCCGCGAATTGACAAATTTGATTAGAATGAAACGACAGAGACGGCACGAAGAGAACAGCACGAAGAAGCGGAGAGGAGAGTAGTTCAGGTCATGGTTTCATCGACCATTTGCGGGCTGTCCAAATGTGCGCGGCAGACGACGAGGCAATACATGGTCGCAGAAGTAGGCACATTAACCAAGACGCCTAAAAGCACATCCAGGGCTGCTTCAAGGCCCTAGGTAAGGCTCAAACGTAAAAGATGCTATATATGCCAGAAATGTTCACGTCCCTACTCATACTCTCCATCCCTTCTTCTGCGTCCTGACTGTAACAATATATAGCACAAGCAACCAACACGTCCCTATCATCAAACACACTCCACTCCACACCTGCACACCAATAAAGTCCGTCCGCCCATCCTTCTTCCTTAACAACGCACCAGCAATCGGCGCTCCGATGAGCGATGCTATGCTCGACACGCTCCAAGACATGCCCAACCTCGTTCCCAGGCGCGACAAGTCCGGCGTGATATTGGCGAATGCCGCCGAAGGTACAGTGACGAGCGCAGCAGAGAAGAACCCCCAGAGAACAGAGAAGGCTATGAAAGTAGATTCCTTCTCGATGCTGATCCAAGACAGAGCTAAGACGCCGCTGGAGAATGTGCACAGGATCCATGTTACGATTGCGCCAGCGTAATGTGCGAAGACGCCACTTATAAGACGACCGAAGAAACTTCCTGCGACGGAGAAGACGAGCATATACAGTGCTAGACTGTCGGATGATCCAAGCCGTTCTCGCGCATATGTCGGGATGTAAAAGTATGGTACGATGTAGCCCAGGAAGGTGAAGAATGTCGACGCCGTGAAGATAAGGAAGAGCCTATCCGTGAGCGCCGACTTGTCGAAGAGCGCGCGAGCTTTTCTGCGGGTCGCGAGCATGGAGCTACCAGACAGGAGTGCAGGTATAGACACTAGAGCCGCAGCGAGTGCAACGAATCCGATTCCTCTGATCGCCCACGGGAAGCCAACAGATTTCGTAAGGCGGTCAAACATGATGATGTAGATTACACCTCCAACCGCAATCCCACTCATCACAATCCCCATCGCCAGCGCCCTTTTCCTCGAAAACCACACACCTACTAGCGCAAGACTGGGGATATACAGTAATCCGGCACCAAGTCCCATGCATACGCCTTGGCTCAGGAAGACTTGCCAGTACGTCGTGCTGAGGCTCAACATCATGATGCCGAAGACGACGAGGAAGTTGCCGATGATGAGCATAGAGCGGAAGTACCCGATATCAAAAAGCGGCCCAGACATTACGCCGAAGAAGATTAGGAGCCAGGCTTGTACAGTGCCGATCCATGATATGGCCGATGGGGTCTCTGAGGAGAGGAGGGTGGTGCGGTAGTAGGATTGGAAAGCGCCGTAGGTCAGTGTGAAACCCCTGGTGTATCTTAGCGCGGAGTCGAAAGGACATTGCAATTGACTTGTACTGACCAGATATTCACGTAGATAAAGAAGCCACCAAAGACCTTGAGCCAAGCGTGAAGTCCGCCATCTGGTGGTGGAGGTATAACCGATTCTGTAGTCGCCGTCGAGAGTGGATTAAGGTGCCTTTCGCGATCCTCATGGACATCCGTCTCTTGCTTCTCTTCGTCCAATGGGTACCGATGTGCAGATGTAGGTCGCGAAATGACATGTTCCTCAATAGTGGTAGACGAGCTGCCTTCCACCGCTTTCTTCTCCTCGCTGTCTAACGAAGGAGGCATCTGAGCGGCTGAAGTCCGCAATTGGGCGAAGCGGAATCAAATAGGATCAAACTTCGGGATTAACGACCATCGAGTCAGTCACACTTCTATTCCGAAAGGGCTAGATCTTCCGCGGATAGGTCTCGAATTCCGCTTTGCTGTTTCGTCAAGTGGACGGTGCGCAGGTAACGACAGTACAGCTGTGCATCGAGTCGTGAGATGTGAGGGCAAGCAGGCAACATTTCCATCATGCCTCAGGGATTCCATAACGTTATATAGCGTACCAAAATATGGGGCTTCCATCAATGACGATTTATCAGCGTTGCCTTTCCTGGCTGTGGCGTTGCGGGGAGTGTGGTGCCGAGGTCGGGAATTACAGCTCTCGCGATGCTTCTAACGATGATTGGATTAGTGGTTGGGATATTTCCATTGTGCGACCGCGGCTAAGTAAAACATCCGCAAAATGTGGGCTGCGAAAGTCAAAGCTGTAGCAAGGCGACAAGCAAGGTATACAGTCAAGGGTTCACTGGGAGGTTGGCGATGAAGACCGCTTCTTGTAGTTCTCGAATTACATACTTGTAAGTGAATGTTGAGCTTAAGTAAGTTGGCATTGTTTATTTTGGTCGATGTGGATTACTCAAGACAGGTATGGCGTACAAGCGGCCAGGATACCGAGGCAAGTCGGAGTAGTCGAGGCTGCTGTGAGGTTGTGGTTCAATACTCAAGCGTCAACTGTGCCAGCCTAAAGTTCGATAGGACAAACCTTTCGGACTTGGGCTGCGACAACTGAATCGATCTTGACATGGCTGACTGAAGCGTTCATGCTCCCAGAAGACTGTCCAATAACATTTCCTGGGCTGTTGGAAGTCGTAAGACATTGCAGGAGCGAACTCGGTTGGCACGTAATGTAACCCGATCGAAATGGCCAGGGGCCTTCGCGAGAAGTATCAATATTGAAGAGTATATTCGTGATGACTCCAAAGGGATACTGCCCGTTGCCTAGCAGGCTGTATGGAGAAAGCGCCCGTAGAATTGTGTTATACAAAGAACTCGCCGCTTCGTCCTGAGCTTTTGCGCTGCATGTGCTTCACTTCAAGGTCGACTGATTCGTCTTAAAGTGTTCGTCGCTTGTGAAACTTTGATCGGGAAAGATCTCCACCATGTCTTCAGGACGCCGCGGAGTTGGCCCACTTCGCCTTCCTTGCCTCGGCAGCGGCCTTGTCTTTCTCGCTCATCCAACTGCCGCCGCCGTTTGACCTGCCCTGCTCTTTGCGCGGTTCCCTATCGCTCTTGCCCCTAGAGTCGCGGTTGTCCCGGTTGTCGCGTCGGTCTCGTCCTCCTCCACCACGCCCACCGCGTCCGCCAGATCGACCTCCACCACGACGCTTGTTGTCGCCCGCATCGTCGCCGCCCTCTCGTCCACGCTTTCGCGACCGCTCAGGGAGAGCCTCATCGAGACCTTTGGGTGGGCCAACCTCTCCGAACTTCTTTGCGCGCTCGAGCTTCTTGAGAGTCTCGTCATCCTCAACCTTCAGGCCAAACTTCTCGGCGCGCTTCTTGCGCCTCTCAATCTCCTCTTCGAGATTGGTGGCTGCCAGCCCCTTCGAGTAGTCCGGCGCAGGCTCCTTCTTTTCCTCTGGCTTGGTCTCTCCAGCGGGAGGCTGTACAGTGAGATCGTCAGTCTGCGCAGGGTCGATGTCGGCGATCTGGTTGGGAACAGCCTGGGGATTTGGAGGTTGACCTTCACCTCCAGCCTTCGCGATGGTCTCTTCGTTTGACGTCACTGGCGCGTCGGTCTTTGTTGTGGGCGCCGTGGTGTCGTCGCCCTCATCGTCCCAATCAATTTCGTCCTCAGCGTTCACCGCAGCCTTGGATTGAGTCGGCGCAGCGCTTGCCTCGTCGTTCTTAGTAAGCCGGTCGACCATGTCTGCCTTCTTTCCGCCAGTAGGTAGACCGCGTTCCTTGAGAAGCGCCTCAAGGTCGGCATTCTTCATCTTTGCGTAGTCGGGCATTTTGGCCGGCTAATACGACTAGCGACACGGGTGATGGTGATCTGTTGGGTGCGACGCGAATAGGAGTCGCGCGACGGTCGGCACAAATGTCCTTCGGTAGGAATTGTTGCGTGCAGTGATGCGCAAAAGGTAATCTAGCTGAAAGTCCCAGTTAGCAAGCGCACGCCGAAGCGAAAGTTGATGGACGTGTCGGTGCTGCTGCGGTTGAAACAATGGCTGTCCTCGATGAAAGGCTGCGCGCATTGAGTGAGCCTGGAGCACTGACCTCCGCCAAGGCGCTAGGCAAAATTTGTCTTAGCTTTGTTTAGCACCACCATGCATCGCCTCAAGCGTACACATACTCCAATGCAAGTACAGACAGGTCTGCTTGGATCTGCTATCTTCCTTTCACACTATACAAGGCTCTCTCTGTCACACTCCGAGGCTGTCAATGATGTAGCAACATGATGTTCTCGTGGTGGATGGTGGACCGCTACCCCTTGCACAGAAAAGCTACACAACATCGTCACAAAGCCAATCGTCCACATGCCCACCAAGTGCTTAGACTCGTTTGTTTCCTCTCGACGCGCACAAAGAAAATGACGCTCGACGGATGCTTGACAAACACCCCAAAAGGGATATCTGCTTGCGGAAAGCCACACACGTGCTCGCTTCCGTTATCTTTGTCAATCAACATAACAAAGACGCCTTTCAGTGGTTTCTCTCAAGAAGCATGTGATGTCTGAACAAGACCATTCTTCTATTCACATAGTCCCTGGCCGACATCTGGGAGCTTTGCACATCATTGAAGGTACGTTTGCGCCCTCTGTTCTAGCACCAATCGCTAACTAGTACTACAAGTCTTCCCAATCTCAACAGGGCTTCCAACTCTAACCACACGAAAATGGCATCTAAATACAATCGTACGGCCAATGAATTCATTCCGCAGTTAATCGAACTCTCGGAATCGGACGAGACATACTCCATGAGCGAGGAGGAACCTACGCAAAGGGACTTCAACAACCGTCGCCTAACTCAAGCGCTGAACTACCTGAACGAAGAAGGCGGGGTGGACTCTCCCGATATCTTCATTGATCGTGTGAACCGCATTGATGATGCTCTTCTTCAGCAGCTCCCTCAACAAGGGTTCGCATTCGACGACAAGCTCTTTCGGCGAGTGCATGCTATGGTCCTAGATGTCCAACGAGACTTCGAGAATGCCGCGCAGGAAGCGACACCCCAATGGGAGGGCGACGAAGACCTACCAGAGTACTCCACGCCAATAATTTCTGAGGAGGCGCTGTATCGAGGTGGTGACTCATCGCCGTCTCCAAGTCCAGCTCCTACCCGACCAGCACGGGCGTCCAAAGCCTTAGCTCCAAGACGTCCAGGACCTGACAACGTCGAAAGAGAGCGCAAGTTCAAATATGGAGGCCCGCACAACGAAGTCGAGAACTGGCACAGGGACTACCCAGCGATCCTACCCTTCCCAGAAACGCATTTGATGGCACATTGGGAGAGCCTCAAAATTAACTTCGACCTCTCTCGCTCAAAAGAGAACACTAACGTGGAGACGGACGTTCCATTCGATCATGAACAACTGAAACCCTATTTCAATCTTGCTCAGTATGAGTCTGGCTCACGGTACAGACACCCTGCAGTAAGCAAAGAGGTCCAGCAAATGGTTAGCCGGTATGGGACTGCGATACGTCTGGAGGGCGCTGTGGAGACGTTCAACAAAGGAGGTGCAACCGAGTCCAATGTAGAAAAGTACTGTCCACGTGCTGTCCTGGAGAAGTTCGCCGTTGGCAGCCAAGGTAAATATGTCGAAAATCAAACATTTGCGCTTATGGCTAACGAAGCGTTAAGTGCCTCCTAACATAGTATCTCCCAATCAGATCCGCCAGGCTATGGCAACTACGCCTACCAAGCCTAGAGCCTTGAGCACTGGTGTCGCTGGTATGGTCCCTTCCAAACTCGACAGCCTGTACAAGACTAACGACATTCCAGGCAAACACCCAGACGATCAAGCGGAGCATCTCGCTCGAGAAGCCTCGTCATCAAAGTCCCACACGACACCAACTCCAGCGCGCGCCGGTCCGGCAATTCGAGCTTTCGAGAAGAAAGTCAGGCGGTCAAGCGGAGCTCAAGCTGCCGCGGAGCGTAACGTTTCGGCCAAGAAGCCGTCTCCCATAAGAACAGTGACACATGTTGAGATCCCAAAACGTGGTCGCGGCCGTCCGGCCAAGAGTTCTCTGATTTCAGATATCAGTCCCATGCCGGATACGCCCATCGAAAGCAGTCTGGGCAAGCGCAAGCCCAGTGCCAGCTCGCAGCCCTATTCACCACCCAAATCTTCGATCAAGAAGGTTCTCCGCGATGCGAAACGCCAAAAGGTGGCTCCTTCGAAAACGGTGGGCTTCGTTGAAGCGCCCGCTGCTTTGGAGGAGGATAGCGAGGATCGCAACTATCCTGCTTCGCCCATTAAGCGGCCGGTCCGTGCGGCCACTGCGGGCGTAAGTAAAGCTACTGTTGCGGGAAAGCAGGCGAGGAAGAAGCGCACTACGGAGGTGGCCGATGAGCCGATCACCGCGGAGGAATATGCGCAGGCCATGAGGAAGGGAAAGGAATTTATGAAGGTCGCTGAGGTCTTCAAGAAGGGGACTACAAGGAGTGGCACAAACTTCGCTGTGTGACACTTACTCGAATCCACAAGGCATAAGATTGCGTATTTGTTGGTTCAGGGGGTTGCCTGATATTCGTAGGCCTGTTTCTGTAAACTTGTACACTAAGATACTTGTAGTCTGTTGTTTCAATCCTCGATGCCGACCCACCCTCCTCTTCCAATGAAGCCCTCCACGCCCTCATCGCTTTCAACCTCCCGCGCTAATCGCCCCGTAACAACGCTCCTTTCGTGATCTCGGCCGCGGACAAGAAATGGCTCGAATCCATTTCCGCCTGGACCTCGGACCCATTTGCCTTTCCCGCCATCTGATCGATCTAACACGAACCCGCTGTTGTGCCGATCAAGTTGTAAGAACCAATGGCGCTGGTGAATGGAGCCGATGTCGTTTGTGGAACCCGGGTAGGCATTTGTATTGCGAGTCTGGATGTCTTCGTCGGTGTCGGTGTCAAGATCTTCGTCGAGATCTGGATCTTGGATGGATGGGTTGTTGTCTGCGTCTGAGTCCATATCGGAGTCTGGAAGGCTTCGTCGCTGCGTGGCATTTGACTTATGCCTACTTTTCCGACGTGCCGTGGGGCGCTTGATGATTTCGTTGGAAGGGAGACGCAGAATGATGGTGTAGCCGGCCGGTAGACGTGTCCCATGAAGACGCAAGCGTATGTATCGACTTTGGAACGCTTCGACGAGTTTTTCGTTTTCGTGCTTATCTTGCGAAGTTCTTACCACCGCTTTTATTTCAAAACCGTCAGAACTAGAATCACTATCCTCATCGTCCGTCTGCAGGCTTGAAATACCCTTTCTATCTTTACCTTCTCTTTTACGAGGGAGTATTTCGTATGTGCCGGTGTCCCAGATGAGTAAGCTTCCTGTCTTGCTTGACGCGGACTCGATCAGATGGTTCCAGTAGTTGTGGATTCGTGTCTCGATAGCCATCCTTCCCATGCTTCGCGAATTCGGGTTTCCAGGGAGTCCTTTCGGCACGGCGAAAGACAGGCTGCTCGAATGCGAAAATTGCAGGCGTAGATCGTAATGTACGCCAGCCTTTGGATGATTGTGCTGGTGAATGACAAAGTGGTGACCATGTTGATGCTGATTGTTGTGGTACAGTGCAGAAAACTTGCTGATCGGGAGGCGATGTTCGCCTTGTGGAGTATCTCGACACGCTTTCGACAGGTGATTCTTGAAGTAGGTGAGATGGTCATCGATCTTTGCTTTCCCAGCCTCGATTGCTGCAAGCGATGGCTCTATCTCGGATGTTGTTAGGCGGGTGCCGCTTGGTGAAGATGTACCAGATATTTTTCTTCTTTTCAAAGGCCGTGGTGGCGATATATCTCGCGCCAAACTGGCAGGTATCGCCATTGCGATTGATATTCGGGTGTCGGCCTGTCAGAGCTCGTTTCAGCCAACACAATCATCGTGCACAAGGTAGTGACCGCGCTTTGGCTGCTGCTAGCTATTCATTGGGCAATAGTCGTGATGCAAGAGCAGAGTGAACGCGAGGCTCTCGATCGAGGATGGCGTGCACGTGATATATAATTGCAACGACGTGACATCATCGCCTTTAAACACCAAAATCTGTTTCACGACGTTCCATCCATGTCATTGCCTTCTCATCTTACGCCAACTCGTACCAGTCTTTAAAGTCACGATACTTGACTCATGAAGCTCTCGTCGCTAACAGGCATGCGACATCCGTTCTTCCGTCGGGTCATCAAAGCAACGCGGGCCTGAAATGCAGGGGGTGCCAACGCGTGCGCTGCAATTGCCAAGAGGCCAAGTACGTTGCGCCCAAGACAATTGCTACGCTGTTGCTCACTTGAGGCCTTCATTGCCATTCGCAGACCGGCAAGCTTCCATCCTTTTTTAAACATGTTATAACACATTGACGTGTGGCGTATGATCCCACGAGTCGCTGCACATGCACAACCTGCCGCCCTCAGAGCTTCAACACAAATCGCGTGCGGCGGCACGAACTTCCTAATCACACCTGGATTTATGCGAGATGAGTATTCCTGCGAGGAACAGATCCATCCCGAATGGGCACTTAGTAGGAGAAAGGCTGAGCATATGCATCGTACCCTTCAGCGGCTACGTCAGTGTCTCCAGGAAGGCTATGCTGCGCTGGCCTTCGCGCGTCCCAGTGATCGCTTCTACCCAGGCCAAACCTCTGCTTAGACGGTGAGGACGATTGAGACACTGCCAAACTCTCCCCGTCAGCTCCGAAGATCAGCAGCGCCATCGCGTTTTCTTACCTTCGACGCTGAGTCTTTGTTGAGTAGCTCCGAGGCGCTCTCGGTGGTGGCCTGAGGCTCGTGCCCATGGGTTGCTTTGACCGCCCTTCGTCGCCAGCTCGACCGTTTCCGCACGTTCTCCACCAAGCGTAATCCTACGCTAGGCTCTATGTGGTATCCGAGAGGAGCAAACTTCCATCGCGCTCACAACAGTGCACACAAGCTTCTGACGGATTCCAAATTTGTAGCAAACATTATTACCAGCCAAGGTAGGGCAAGGAGAAGCTATACCACTATAGGCGACGTGCCACTTGTCTTTGGAAGCTGCACAAGGCGGGGCCAGCCACTAATCTCCAATATCGTCCGCCTCGATCAGGCCCATGCGGGAGGCTTGTCCGCCCATGTTGATCTCTCAAGTAGTTCCTTGTGCCTTTCTTTGATCCGTCGACTGTCCTGCTGACGTTTCCGTTTCCACCTCTCGTTTGTCAAGTCCATTCGCCTTCATCTCCATTCCAACACTTGGGAGATTCTCCTCTTGCTTCTTGCATCTATAGATATCGTTATTTTAGCACACCATTCGTTAAAAAAGAGACAAACATGTCCACCGACTTTGGTTTCACATGCCCGTTGGGCGGAAAATGGTGAGAAGATGCAGTCTTCATAACACCCCAAATAACGTGCTAACACTCCAAGGTACGCATGTGGATCAGGTACCTCGAAATTTGTTGGATGCTGTGCCACAGATCCATGCTCTACCGGTTGTGCTCAAGGAAACATCCGCGCGGCCGCCTTCAATGCCACCATGTATGGCAAATTTCCCGACGCATCTTGTGGTTCTGCGAGCAACTTCTTCTCGTGTACCGGTGGATCGACCTTCTGGGGGTGCTGCAAGCAGAACGCGTGTGCTGCTACCCCAGCCGCAACTTGCAAGGAAGGCGACCTAGTTCCTGCATTCATGGAACGACCTGAGCAATTCAGCGCCTACACACCATCAATCGAATCAAAGAAGTCCAACAGCGGGGCAGTGATAGGAGGAGCGGTCGGTGGAGGCGTTGCTGCTGCTATCATCATCGGAGTCCTAATCTTCCTCTTCTGCCGCAGGAAGAAGCGCAACCAGCACAACGTTGAGCAAGGAGCCACTGCATCAACTCCAATGATGAAGGAGCGACCAGAAGAACATCTATCGGCACAATACGGACAATCACGTACGTCTACTTCGCCATGGTAAATGACGCCACACTGACAAACTAGTAGCACCTCCCACTTACTCTTCCCCTAATCCAGGCTTCTACCAGAACATGTCAACCTCAAAAGATCATCCTTACCATCAATCATATCAAGAATACCGTCATCAGGACGATGGGCCACAGGAATTGCCCGCAGAAACTGGATCGCCTGTCGAACATCGCTACTCAGAACTCCCGGCCGAGGCTTCATCATCCAGCAATCATAACCGGATATCTGAGCTGCCTGCTGGAGCAAGCTCAGCAACAGCCGAGCGGGCGTCGCCGCAGATTTCGCCCAGGCCACTGCAGTCAGAATTCTCCACAGACCTCGCAAAACAATCAAACCAAGGCCTCGGAGTCGTGACAGAGGACATACCGAAGGAGAAGAATTAACGTCCGTCCCTGTGAGGCGAAACAGCCCCCGTGCCGAGACAAATACATCGCTTAGGCATCTTCAGTCTTTCCTTCGCGATTTTATAAAGTAATGCTCGATGTGCCATTTCCCTTCAGCCATCTCTGTACAAGAAACCAGTAGGCAGCAGAAAACATATCATGGTCTTGGTCGTGCCGTCGACCGTTCCGTTCACGACGTCAAGAGCCGCTTCAGCTGTTCCCCCCTGCTTCATCACGACCATGTATATATTTTTAAATTTCGGAACCATAATATGATACTTTTATCAACAGAGAATATTCCCAAGCTTTAACAGCACTAAACCCTCAGAAACATATAGTCCGAGAGTTTCGTCGTACACAGAGAGAAAGAGCGACAGTCTCTGGTGTACCTCCGCACCCACACGGTGCCGATATGGGCAGAAATTCCCTTACATCGCTGTTGGACTCGCATCCTCCGCTGACTACCTCACCAAAATCTTTGCCGCCTTACTTGGTAACTGCTTATATTGGACGAATTATCTTTGGGGCGAAGGGCTTAGTTAATTGCATGTATGTGTATCTACAAAGGGAGTCAGTGCATTAAAGAATAGGGACCAGCTACCGAAACATCAACGATAGGTGGTTTATAGAGCAAGAATATTTAAAATTTCCATTTATAGCACACATGGTCTTTGAGTTCTACCTCTATTGTGTCAAATATATTGCCTGCTATAATCCACCCGTCCAAGCATATCCGCTTCCGCGAATGAACAGTGACCGACACCATGCATTCCATAGCCGGTCACCCCCCACATGAGCTTTTGAGTGGCTGCATCCTCTCTGTACGCTTCAGCAGGATGCACGGCAGCCGCAAGCACCAGACTACAGCTACTCCCCAGCGGCATTGGTGCCGGAAGCTTCCTGAAGCAAAGCACAGTAATAAAGGCAACCAAAAAGCATGAGACGAGCACGCTGCAAACGATGCCTAGCGGGGAGAACCCCAGGTCCGTGGAGACATCTGTCATCGTAGGATTCTCGGTCCGTGTCAACACCACCCTGAACGGCACAATCGATTGGGAAATGCACCAATGCAGCGTAGCGGTGAGCAACTGCAGGGGGATGGCGTAGCGCAGCGGAATGGAGAGGATATATGTGCCTCGCTGCGGAGAGGACGGGTTACTGACGCGCAGGGTCTTCGCCAAGGTGGCAGATTGGACGTAGTCGGCCTCCATGACCATCTGTACGACCGCGGAGTTTACCACGAGCGTGATGATGGCGAAAAAGAGCTGCGGTATGTTGGCTTTGACAGCTACGGACGTCATGTCCAGGTCGAGCTCGTTCACGAGCAAGACACTCGTCTGACTGTTGCTCCCGAAGCCCAGCCGCCACAGGTTCTCTGGTGACATTGAAAGGTGGCGGTCATTCCTGATGATGTACAAGGTATACGCAAGACATGCTAAACAGGAGAGCAGGCCACACGCAAGGCAAACAATCAAAGCGATCTTCCTCGGCCGACTTAGCGCTTGGTGCCAGCGACGAGTCCTAGAGCTCGGCGTCAGCGGCGTATTGTGGGTCAGATGGGCTCGATGTATCCTTGCGCAATCAGCGAGGCACAAACCGTGCGAATACTGATCTTCACGTTCCAAGTATAACCGGACTACGTCGCCCCAGCAGCCGAGCGTTTTGCCAACAGTGGACCAAATGCCAGTCAGGGAGATTAGCATGACGGCGAGTAGAATAGCGTTCAGAACGATGACGCCTATAATCAAACTGCGATCGAGTGCGAGTTCGCACATGGAAACCAGCGGATCGGCGAGGCAATACTGAATAGGGTGACCGAATGTGGACCATGACGATACATTTCGCTCTAAGGCTTTGAAATCGCAGTACCTCTCAGGACTAAACAAGTCATCATTCGGCTCGCTACAACGCCATGAGCCGCCGGTACTAAAGTCCCATGCGAGCAATGGGTTCGTATCGTTCTTATCGGAGGTAATCATGATGACATCGGAATACTCGGACGGATACAGGTTTGAATATACTCGGAGACAATCGAGAGCGGAGAGTTGGACATAGCGGGACTGTGCATCAGAGTGCATTTGCGTAATCTTGCGGAGATATCTAGGGGCAGGGTCTGCACCAGGCGACAAAGGTGATGGTGGTAGATTGTAGATGCTGTAATCGGTGCTTGCGACGAAATCCGGCGTCGCTAACAGCCAGTAAAACCGGGTGGATCCGATGCTTTGGTAGATCACAGAGTTGTAGCTGCTCAATCAACATAACTGATACTGTGTATATTGGGAAATGGTAACTCACAGGATTTGAATAGGTAGCGTCGACAGGAAGAGCAGAGCGCATAGCCAAGCACGGAGAGTACCGATACGAGTGAGATTGTGAACACTGGGGACACCAATCTCGAACCAGGTACCCTTGGCATGTGCTCGGTCGATCTCATCTCGGGTCGGGGAGCTTAACGAAGCGAGGAATGCGGAAACTGAAGCCGAAACGACAATGGCTAGAACGTTGAGCGCGGCGTGCAGGGCAACGTTCAGCGTCTTTGTTTGCGAGCAGCCACCACGAAAGAGGGTCAAATCGCCGTCGCCGCTGCTCCCACGCGACTTTGCGTAGGCGAGCACTGCAATGTTTACGGCGAAGACGGCAGCAGTACATGCTGCAAGGATTCGTAGACTAGCAGTTCGTCCTGAGAAGAATCCTCGAGCTGCCTTGCGTTCTCGAGAGTCGTGCGGCTGGTTAATCTGGTGGACAGCATCCGTGCCTCCGACCTGTCTCACGTACTTTATCTCCATCACAGTTCAAACGACTGCGATCGAATTCTGGTGGGTTGAATGATACCCTCGAGATGGCAAACGTCTATAGATGTAGCGCTCAGGTGGAACGAACGGGTCGGTTACGATACTACGCAGTGGGGAGCCTGCAGACCAAATATCCAGCAGCCGCCGCCTACACTAAGCCTAATCGGGGCCTGGGCGAGGACCGAATCAGGAATGATAGATTTTGATTACGTAAGACGCGCTGGGCCTTTGGCCGCTAGCCGAGGTACTGATGAGCGTAGCGACCTTGCATAGATTTGGGCGTCACAGCTGATACAAGGCTGAGAGCCTTACAGTAGCCTGGTAAGTCATCATCAGATTCGGATATAACTTATCTATAAGCATCGTGAGTAGTAAGAGCTTGATAGTAGTACTGCCGCGAAGGAACGTTATTATGCGCGAAAAGAAGGTCCCTTGTAACTTAAGCATAAAAGGCAACGATGCGAACGTGATTTTGGGGAGGAGTCAATTATGGACATTTTGGATTAGTTACAGCAGATTATTTTCTGAGATTATACAGTAGCAGTACTCGTTGTGCGCATGGCCTTTCCAGTTGCTGAAAGTTAAAGTACCCCCTCATTTGTCTCGCCATACAGGGTGTCTCGCTACGCAGGCATGCACGTTGGGGGCTCTTAGCGTTTGCTGTACATATCGTCGCGCATTGTTATTGGCATACTAATCCGCGTATACCAACACATGACGCATCCATAGAACAAGACTCCCAAGACAGCGGCCACACCCGCACAAAGTCATTTCTTTGTTCCAAACACCATGTTTCACACTCTGATGATCCCAAGCCCACGACGACGTCAACGCTCTGACATGCGCCCCCATCCCAAAATAGCCCCTCAGCAAAAACCGCAGCAACGCACTCCGCCACTCACACCAAGCCCAATCCGGCCAACGTCCACCCTTGGCCTTCCAGAACCTGACCACGCTCCAGATTACGCCCTTGCACACTCAATGACACCAGCTGCATCAAACACCGCCATTCATCGTGAACCATATCAGCCCTCGGGCCTAGAGCGGGGTAGCTCCGGCCTGAGGCGCGTGCTGGTTGGCGTGCTGCCCGCGATCGCAGCCCCCACCAAAGAGTCGGACACGCAGCCATTGTTCTGTTTGAGTGTGGCATGTCTGGGAAGAGCCGCAGGATGGCCGTCTCGGGGAACGGCACCGCCTGCGAGCGGGCGGCGTGGTCGTAGTCTGGTGGCGGGGTGAGGGTGGGTTGATAACGCGGTCGGTTTCCTTTGATGATGGAGTGTGCATGCTTGTGCGACTGCGAAGGTAATTCCTTTAATGTTTAATTCTTAATCTGTGGCTGTTCAGTATACCAAAGTTGTTACACCATGTCGCAATCACTTCTTCCGGCGTTTGGACCGACGTGCCCCTCAGGTGGGCAGTGGTGGGCGTGCAGCACAGGAACGTGAGTTTCAGGTTCAGCAACAGGTCGTTGCATCTGTGGCTAACATGCATCGCTAGATACTTCGTCGGTTGCTGTACAAGAGATCCGTGTTCGATTACTTGCCCGCAAGGGGATCTCTACCCTGCTGGCTTTGATCCAGCATACCATGCGAAGTTTCCCGATGCATCGTGTGGAAGCGGCGTCAGCGTATGAGCCTCGTCAGCCGGCACCATGCTATTCTCTTGCTAACATTCTCTAGTTTTATACATGCACTGCAGGCAATACCTTCCTTGGCTGCTGCAAATCGAACCCGTGTAGTGCATCAGGCTGTCCGAGAAGCGACCTCGAGCCTGCCTTGCTCAATAGAGAAGACCTCCGGATAGCATACGGTGCCATCAGTGCACCAAGTTCGAGTAGCGCAGCACCTTCGAGCACATTATCGACTGCGGTGTCCAGGACGACCGGCAGTCCAACAGCTACGAGAGATGCAGCTGCAGCTACCGTGTCACCTGTCAAGGATGGTCCTCCAGTGGCTGCGATCGCGGGCGGGGCTGCGGGAGGGGCTTTGGTGCTAACTATCATTGTCGGGCTTCTGATATACTACTTCTGCCATGCAAAGAAGTCGCGCAAGGGGCACGAAGACACGATGAATCGTCGGAACTCGGATCTCCCAGCAATGATGTCCATCCAAGCCAAGAACAATGGAGCTGGTCCACATGATGGTAGGTCCTTGCAGCATTTAGTGGGATTGTGTACTGACTCTGGATGTAGCACCGCCGGGATATACATCGCCCAATCCAAACCAATGTTACGCAGCGAACAGTCCGTATCACAGCTACGCCCATCATCACCAGTTGCACTACCCTCCCACTCCAGAACCTCAGGAATTGCCTATCGAGCCTCTTTCTCCGGTCAACTTCTCTCGTAAACCTGTCGGAGGCCACCAGCGCAATTTGAGTGAATTGTCGGGCGACACAGCATTACGATCGGAGCTCGATACTCCTGTCGGTACGCCGCACGGTAAATCACATATCAACAGTTCTTTCTCTTCGCCACATCCAGGCACGAGTCCAGAATGGCAGAGTCCTGCCAGCGCGCGGAGTCGGACGAGTGGACAGACTTGGGTGCCGCATGAAAGCTGGGAGGTGCAGACTAGGCCAGAGCACCCGAACGGTCCGGCGCATGGCCTTGGATTACAAACACCAGGTGGAAGCGATGTCTATATGCCAGATCGAGGATCTGGCGCAGATATGAGGAGATACCGTCGCACATGAAAGGATATCTAGCAGCAAATGCATGGCCATCATCAATCCTTTTCTTGAAAGTGTCCTTCTCCCTCCATCTCAATATACTTCTTCTCATCGGCAGGCAGTTCATAGACCTGTATTTGTGTGTCCGCGGCTTCTACAGGCTTTTCTTGCTCTGTGCATGCAGAAAGCTCAACTTTGGGATCGGAATCACCAACCAGTTCGTGCTTGACCCCTGTTCCAGCTTGCATCTCATGACGTTTATCGTCGCCGGCCACTTCATGGGCCATCGTATTGAGCATGTCCGTGTCATCGAGTTCGTGAGACTCTTCGCTCTTCCTCTTTCGCATTCGGCGGCGATATAACAGAAACAAGACCAGGCCAACCACTAGAATGAAGCCTGCGATAGCGCTACCAGCTGCTATTCCTGAGATGACACTTGTGCTCAATCCGCCTTTGGAAGTCTTCTGAGTCGGAAATCCTGGTGGCAGTATCGGTACGATGTTTGCTTTCGTGGACGAGGAAGGGTACAATGCCTGCGACAAATTGAAAGAGCTGCTCTCATAATCGGCGGATAGATGTGCGCTTTGCAAGAACGCCCTACCAAGGATGTACTGCGAGTCATTGGATGCGCGTCGTATTGGAAAGCGAAACACTCCGTCAACGCTTCCGGGAGCAAAATTAGCTGGTTGAGCAGCCAAGTAGAAATTCCAATACGGGAGCTGAATGGTGACTGAACCGCCGTACGCTTCAGGTCCTACTCGAATGGTCACAACTGGATTGTTGGCTAGGTTCAATTGGTGCATTGTGCCGTTGACGTAGAAGTCCTTTGATGTGGCGTTGAACGATAGTCCGAATGCCGTTGAGAACTCATTGCAAGTTGCGGAAGGGAGCCAGATGTCCGAGATCAGGGTACTGATATATGAGATGATAGGTTTATCCAAGAGTGGAGTTGTCGTGCTGTTAACCGAGATGCTCTGTATAGCAACTTGAAGATCCAAAGAAGAGTCGGCTCCAAACGGAAAGGATATGTTATTAGGCTTGAATCGAGTGGTGTCGTAGCCTCCCAGGGTCAAGCTGCCGAAAACCTTTGGGGCCAAATTATATGCGCCAGCCGTATACGACCAAGAGAGACTTGGTATAGGCGTTGAGGTATTACGAAGATTCTGTAGTAGGCTGGGTATAGGGTTGTTGTAGTTTGTGAAATTGATCGGCCGTGGATTGAGGGCCAAGCTTCCCAGCGCAAGATCTGGTGAGATGATGCCCGCTATACTTTGGTTGGCCAGTGTCGGCAGACCATCACCGGTCCAGCCGAGAGACAGATCGTCGAAGCCGTAAAGGCCATCTCCAGCTACGCCAATCCGCCCTTCCAGATATGTGTCGAGCTTGTATTGTCCAAACTCGTTCCATGTTCTAGATTCGTTCCTCATATAGAGTCCGCCACGTTGCTCCGCGCAGCTCTTGCCAGCCTGAGTGGTGATAGAGCTGCATGCTTCTGGTATAACGAGCAAGGTCGAAGACTGGCCGGACGCTGGCAGTACACGGATCTGTTGGGTATCAACACCGCCGATGCCGATGCGGAATGAAGACCAAGGGCCGTCGTCACCGTCCCTGATTCAAATTAGATCGCTACGAGTTGCAGAACTGAGAGTCTTACCAGAACTGACTGGGCGGAATGCTCAGCGGACGTCCAGCATTCTCTGCACCCAAGACATGCCACGCGCACACAGACAACGAGATTGTCAGTCGCTGCCATATCTTTGCCATGGCGTCATCAAGCAGAAGACGGGAGGAACTTTGCACCCATTGCTCGAGAAAGTTGCTGAACAAGCTGACCGAGGTGGGGAAGTAGAGGTTCGACGTCAAGAAAAGTCGAGAACAGCGCAAAGTGCACAGATTCGGGGACGTGCAATATAGCCGTATATTGCCATGGATGAAGCCGTCCGCCCTTGCATGGATAACACGGACTCGGGGAGAAGACCATCCTTGCCCTCCAGTCACAAGTGTGCGATCGTTGGCTATGTTCGGAACGCGCCATGGGTCCAGATTGGTCAAGCAATTGGGGTCTAGCTGTGATGTGTTTCATCTGTGATGTCTCCTTTCGCCGTTGAAATCTGACTTTTAGCCGCATTGCTGCGACTCTCTGCGAGCATCTTCACGCGTCACCTGGTACTGCGCTCAATCGGAGATGTCATGCTTCATCCTAACTCTCGTCCCTTGCCGTCGCGTGTGCCTCCTTCGGCGGAGACGGGAGGATTCATCGCTACCTGTGCACCGGAAGTTGAGCCCCTAATCCCAGAAGAGAAGGCGCATTTATCCGCGCCAGCTGGGATGACCGTCGTCGGAGCATGCAATAGGCCCGCGCCATGTGAAGAAGCATCTGATAATCACATGTAGCATGAGTAATGTTGTTTCTGATGCGAGCATTGTCGAGTTAAAAGTCATGCAGATCATTGTGGAGATTGGCATCTGCGATTTACGTCTTGGCAGTCGCTCAACCGTTCCTTCTCCAGGAACGCTCTCCATCCAGCAAACCAAATAATGGACCCCTGACCTCAGTTCGCTGCCGGCAAGGGCCGAAACGGAGATGCAAAGGGGCGGACCGCGCTCGCAGTTCTTTATGCTGCTTGTTGCCGTCCAAAGCACCCACTACACCTTGACGCGACGCGCAGAATGTTGCTCCCTCCCGAGTTGTTGACGCTCGTCTTCCTTGTGACCACAACCACTGCTCTGCCGCGTTCGTAATACTTCCAGTTCTTATGAAGGTCCGGAGCTGACTTAGTATAGAACAGGGACATACCGCAAACGTTACGTCGCCTGACACGAAGCCATCCTCCACGCTGGTCGACCCACCTAATGGCGGTCATGGGTTGGTAGTTCCGGACCCTGTGGTCGACCATTGTGCGAAGGTGTCTTGCGGGCCTGCGTGGCTCATACCGTTCCTCCCCACTGCCACCGGATGGGAGACAGGCGATGAGCTTGCACCAACACCCATCGTCCCTGACGAGCCAAAACCACCCCGCGTGCTGGTCACACAAACGCCGACTCTAATCGACATTCAGACGAACATCGGCCCCACAAGCGCCCCAGGGAATGGAGGCAATGGCAACAATCAGCTTCGGCCCGCGTCGAATATAGCGACCAGCTACAGCGTGCGGCCAGGAATCGCCCCAGCTGTTCCAGCACATGAGACACCAGGAAGCAATCTGCTGCTAGACATCATCTCGGTAGTCGGCGCGTGGCAGCAGCCTGCACAAACCACACCGCTAGCATCTCCCCCTCCTGCTGCTGCTGGCGGTCAGACAGATACCCCAGCGCAACTCACGCAGGTCACACCTGGGCCCAAGGCAGCAAGCGATGTCAACGCCACGCCTGTGCAAGCTGCCCAAGCAACACTTCCAATCGGCGGGATGATCACTGCCGGTTCTGCCACCTTGACGCTCACTCCTGGGCTGTCAACTACCGTTGGAACTGGAAGCGGAGCGACGTTCGTTGGCATCACTACGAATTCAGCGGGCCAGACGCTGATTACGGTCAGCGCGAGGGGCACCGCAACCACAGCGACTGTGGCTATCGCATCAGCTACCCTGACCTTATCAGGGGCAGGATTCGAAGCGAGCATCACGCAGGTCGCGCAACCAGGAGATTACAAGACGTCGAGTGCTGGACGTGCTGCGGCTGCGACTTCGAGCAAGGCTGGAGCCGTGGACAGTAGAATGGAGGTGAATTGCTGGATGCAGTTGCTACTGGGGATATTAGGACTTGGCGTGGCACTGCAGCCGTGAACGAATGATGATCATTGCAGAGCCTCACTTGGATGCGCCAAGCAAACGCGTGATCACATGCTCCGGGCGGCCCCGCTTTCTAGTCGTGCTAAATAGTCTCAGCCTTCCCCTTCTTGTCCAGCATCAACACCAAGCCACTCAAAGATCAAATACACAATCCCAACGCCATTAAACTTCACAACACCCACGAATACCAGTATGCCATCCGCAGACCCATCCCAGATCAAGAATACCAATGCCGCAGCCAAGCACGCTGGCTTCGATAATTTCCCGGCGTTTCTGCTCTCGTATGGATTGAGGAACTACAACCATGACGATGTTGAGGAGGGCAAGGCGATATTGAGGGGCATGGGATATGGTGTCTGAGCATGCGATGGGCGGAAAGAGTCTTGGGGGCGAGCTTTCCTGGAACATAAACATCATGAAGCAAGCGCGGATCATCAGCGCCGGAACAGAGCCAGTATGCTTAACAACAGCACTTCAGTAGAATCGTGAATTTACTTCGTGCAAAAGCATGCTTCCTGTATCCCATAACGCCAACTATGCAGAGTCTAGATGCCATGTGCTTCTCTATCGTACAACCCTTCCCAACCCATCTCCCCACCTCCATCCCCCCTCAATCCCTAACCCTCAAATGATACGTGCCCCACTGCTCCTCGGTAACGCGATTCGGACTCTTTACCAATCCATCCTCGCCGCTCCCACTCTTCGGAAACGCAATAACATCCCGCACGCTCTCCCTGCCACACATGACCGCCATCAACCGATCCCAGCCAAGCGCAATGCCCGCGTGCGGCGGACACCCGCTCCGCAGCACGTCCAGCAAGTGTCTAAAGTCCTCGATGCGCGCAGGCTTCATCTTGAGCACGTCGCGGAACACAAACTCCTGCACCGCGGCATTGTGGATCCTGCGGCTGCCGCCGCCGAGCTCCACGCCGTTGAGCACGATGTCGTAGTGCGCGGCTGTTGCGCGCGACGGATCTGTGAGCAGGAGATCGACGTCTTCGGGCGTCTTTGGCGCCGTGAAGGGGTGGTGTGTGGACGAGAAGCCTGCGGCGCCGCCCTGGCCGGGGTCGGTGTCGGTGGTGGGCGTGAAGAGCGGGAAGTCTGTGATCCAGACGAAGCGCCAGTCGTTCGGGCCTGGGGGGTTGAGGAGGCCTTGGGCAATGGCTGCTTTGTAGAGCGCTAGACGCAGGTTGCCGAGGACGGTCGAGCCGCCGGATAGGGGTGCGTTGGGGCGCGCTTGGATGACGAGGAGATCGCCGTGGTTGACGGCGAGGGCTTCGGGGCCTTCCATTACGTATTGGTAGCCGAGGGGTCCCAGACCTTGCATGGGCTGCGAGACGTCGCCTATGAAGATGCCTGGTTGGCCGTTGGGGTTGTCGAGGTAGGGTTTACCTTCTGGGCTGTCGAGAAAGGAGGCGACGAATTTGCGGGTAATCTTGGGGTCGGTGGAGATGGAGATATTCATGGCATCGACGATTGGGTCCTGGAGAGGTGTGATTTTGCTGATCAAATCAGAGGGGAGATGTTGGGTGATGGTGTGAATCTAAAGACTATCAGCACGTAAGTAAGCACCTGCACTTTTTATCCGTACCTTTGCGTCGAACCGCAAATCCGGTTTGTCAGAACCATACAACGCCATAGCCTCGTGGTAAGTCATGTGTGGAAATTTTGCGGGAAGCTCGTGCTTCAGGAGAGTGCGCCAAAGAACTCTCAATAGCTGTTCAACATGCGGCATGATAGTCTCCTCCGTATACCACGGCGCTTCCATGTCTAGTTGCGTGAACTCGGGCTGGCGATCCGCCCGGAGGTCCTCGTCGCGAAAACACCTTGCAAACTGATAGTATTGGCAGATCCCCGATGCCATCAATATCTGCTTGTACTGTTGCGGACTCTGCGGCAGAGCATATGCCAGACCTTTTTGACGAGTGGGCACAAGAAATTCCCTTGCGCCTTCTGGTGTTGACTTGAAGAGAATGGGCGTCTCGTATTCTGTCCACCCTACGCTCAGGAGCCAGCTTCTTGCCAGCGTCACGGCTCGGCTCCGAAAATTGATGTTTTCGCGGAGTTCTTTATTGGTACGTAATTGCAGGTGTCTTTGCTCGGGTCCAAAGACTGTGTCTTCCTTGATGATGATGTCTTCTGGGATCTCATTCAGTGGTAGTATATGCTCCACGGCAATTTCTCGATCAACGAAGAGCTTCATGCCTAAGTGCGTGTCGCTTTTGGCTGGCTCGCGGGCCTTGAGTGTTCCTCGGACGACTACCGGTGTCCATTCTTTGAGTGATCGCAAGCGCTCATGGGCCTCTGCTGCCGGCCCGCCGCTGTTTGAGGTCGAAACGAGTTGAATGCAATAGGTTTGCGACTTGTCGCGAAGCATTGTGAAAGACAGCTTCTTGTTGACATCTCGTCTGGTGCTCACGTAGCCGTAAATCTCAAAATCCGAGGCTCCGTCTTGCTTTCCAATGTTTTCCCAGTTGCCGCCAATGGTTTTCCATTTCACTGGTACTGCTTCCCGTCAATATGAGTAGATGAGATCACATCTCGAGAAGACTTACTCGTGTCTTTAAATTCATCGAGTGATTTCCGCAGCTTCTCATCCGGTTCAATCGCATCTTTCAGAACCCTCGAACCCGAGAAGCATCGCCCTGCCCGTTCCGAGCATATCTGCGCGCGAACCGGCGTGATCCCGTGACGGCGTGTCCGAAAGAATCGCGATATCTCCACGTACGAGCTGCGCAGACACGATGCTCTCGCTCCCACATGCCTCGAAGCATGTGCAAGGCTCATCGCACGCTGACTCCAAGTCTGCAAACTCAATTGAGCAATTTCGATGTCCAGTGCATCGCACCACTTCTCGCACTAGCAATCTCTCGAGCCCAGTCCATCTTGCCAAGACATGGCCCAAGCTCCCAGCACACAAAAACTTCGGCGCGCCCACACCCTCTTTGCCTCCGCATCCTTCCAGTTTAACACAAGTAAGCCACCCATCCTCTGAATCCCGCCAACCACACCGCTAACGCAACCCGCCAGATGATGAAAGCCTAGCGTGTACCCTCTGAGCACGCCTCCACCGCTGGCCTCCGCAACTCTCCCTTCACCGGGCTCAAGTGGTTCGCTGGCCGCGGTGGGGTGTGCATGACTTCCGCGTCCGGCACACACACCTTGTTACAACAGCGGACGCTTGATAGGCATCTCTGATTCGATTAGACTGGTTAGGTGTTACCATGGACGCCGGCAAGGCGCTGGAGCGAGGCGGCTGGGCCGTTGTCGTGATGCGCGCTTGGTTGTGCGCGAGACGGGACGACGAGTCGAAGGACTGCGCGATATGACTGTGCGCATACGAGACGACGTTGTGCTCACCGCGACCGCGACTGCGCTGCATTGCCAGCTCGGGGCCAACATGAACGCCCCTCCTCCCGCCTGGAGCGAGCCTGGAGAATAAACTGGATATGTACACTAAGCACCCACACATGGGAATACAACAATGCTACCTGGTTCTCTGCACCACGTAGTGATGTAGTCAGGAACGTCCGCCATTGCCTGTGCGGGACGTTCGAATAGAATGATGACTGGTGACCACTTCGCCGTGTTTTACTGCGAGAAACAGCACTACGCATCCATGCTAGATTTCTCTCCAGATCGGCGAAAGAACAAAACTTGCAGTGTCAATCATTCCTTGCCCTACATTTACTGGGGCAAGGAACGTAAAACATCTTGCTACATGCCCATGTCGTTCGGGCCTGTGGTCGGCAATGGGGGAAAGCATGACTTGGGAAATCATGTCACGCTGCTTTCATTGCTTTTGCTTCGTGTATTTGGGTATCTTCTTTTCCCGTCTGCTATCACACGCTCATGCTATGCTTCTCTGAAGTATGCGCGGCAACTTCACAGCGCAGTGGCTGCTGTGTCCGGCCTGGCTACGCCCTCCTACTTCAGACGACCACGACTTGCCCTCCTTCTAGCAATCACACGTAGTAATCATACCAGCCTGTCACCAACCTTCGCGCCAGTCGTGATACCCTCCCGCAGGCCTCGCCTGATGCTGCGATTCCCGATGCCCTGATCGATGTGTCGCGGAGCTGTTGCTCAGACTTGGACGTCTGGGACCTCGTCGTCCGCAACCAGTATTTCAATCGCTCTTACTCTTGTCCCTTCACGACCCCTGCTCCTTTAGAAACCCGGTCCCTTCGCCCCCCCTCCCCGCCTCCATGAGCTGCTCCAACTTCTTGAAATCCACCGGTTTTGTCAAGAAGTCGTCCACACCACTTGTCCACGCTTCCAGCTTCGCGCTTGCGGACGTCAAGCCCGTCAGCGCGATGATATGCGAAGGCGTGAGATTGTTGTCCATCTCGTATTCGCGGATCAATCGTGTCGAGGTCATGCCATCCATGACGGGCATGGAAATGTCCATGAGAAGGACGTCGTACTTGCGATCGGCTGATTTGTATGCATTCAGAGCTTGTAGGCCGTCGTTGGCTTCTTTGAAGGGAAGCTTGTGGCGCTTCATCCAGGCGGAGAGCAGGCGACGGTTGATGGCGTTGTCGTCAACGATCAGTGCCTGCTTGGTGACGGGTACTGCACTGTCCTTGATCTCGACGGGAGTCGGATCTGATGAAGCTTGAGCTGTGATAACGGGAACAGCCATGTCTTTGAGGGTAGGCTCTGGTTTCGTGCGGATTACGAGTGGTGGCAGCGAGTATAAGCTGACCTGCGCTTCGAGCTCCTTCAACTTTCCGGACCTGTGCTCGGTGGAGTGGCTCGTGTGGTCAGACGGCGCTGCTGTGATGCCTGCTTCATAGTTTGGCACTGCATCGTACTGCTGTAGGCACTGCTGAAGTAGGATTGCCAGCTTGTTATGTCCGGCAGGCTGTGTCATGGTCTCGACGATCGACTCTTTGCTTGTAATCCTGGCATCAGAGCGGAGGGTTTCGGCCTCCAGTACGTCCATGGCTATCAATATGGTTGCTGGACACTTTCGCTCGGCTTTTGCAGCGCTGCTCCGGATCGCTTGCAGGCTTTCAAATGATACTTCTGGACATATCATGACCTCAGTGTCATCCATCCCGTCCCAAGTGCTTATGCATCTGATTTCCGATTTCAGTACTTGGGATAGCGTTGAGCATAGGGCCTCGACATAGCGATCTACCAGCTTGCGATGTACCATCTGTTCAGGCGCGTCATATGTCTCTGGATTTCCCACATAGACGCAAACTTTACGATCTTTCAGTTCTGACATAGTTGTTGGTAGAGGGTTTGTCTTCGGATCAGAGGCTTCTTGTTCGGTAATTCGTTCCAGAGGCAATCTGAGAGTGATATTGGTTCCCTTTGATGGTTCACTGTGCACCACGATTTGGCCGCCAACATCTTCCAGGATGCGTTTCACGACGCTTAAACCAACTCCTATGCCGCTTGTGTGCTAAGCAAAATCAGCATCATTTCAACTGCTTGGGAAGTTGGGATTTACTTGGTTCTGCTTGCAAAATGGTTCAAATGCGCTGTTCTTCAAGAATGCCTGTGACATGCCGACACCAGAGTCGGAGATTTGCAGAACGACAGTGGCTTTCGGACCGTACATATGCTCACATCGAAGACTAACCTGGATATAACCAGACTCTGTAAACTTCAATGCGTTACCGAACAGATTCATAACAAGCCGTCCATAAGAGCTCGCTGAGAGGTAGAAGCCCAAGTTCTCGTAGTCCTCTATATCGAGAATCAGGAATCGAGTTTTCCGTCGAGGGACTGCCCGACGGCATTCTTGATCCACGGATGGCTCCTCAGACGCATTGGAGCTTAGACTAAGATCGAAAGGAGATTGGCCAATCATCATCGTCTCAACCATTTCTTCCGTGACAAAGCCGAGGTTGCATCTTGTGTCGTTCGTCCTCTCCTGTGGGGTTGTAAGAGCTAGTCGCTCAGAAGCAATGCAGATAGAACTGTCCCCGGACACCGTCTTGGAGGAGTAATTGCGACTGGACTCTCTGCCCTCCGCGTGGTCCAGGAGATGCTCGACCGTCTCAAGCAAAGTTCGACCACAAACAGTTATGGAATTGACCATGGAACTCTGGAAGCTGTCAAGGTCCGTATTCCTCAAAAGGTGGCTTGAGCCGAGAATGCCGTGAAGCGGTGTTCGAAGTTCATGAGAAAGTGATGACAAGAATGTGGTTTTCGCACGATCTGTGGTCAAAGCATCGAGCCTGGCAACCTCTTGCATAATGGAATGACCAAAAGTTTTCAGGAACGGGAGATCCAGCTGCCCATCCAGAATCCTTTCGGATCGCGTAGACCAACAAAAACAGCCGGCAAACCAGCGCGATCGCTCAAAATCCCACAGAGGCAGGAATATGGCACTCTTGATGCCTGGAATAAGAGCTTGCAGCCTCTCGACGTGTCGCGTTTTGTCTTTTATGACTTTCTCCAATCCCGGTCCCGGTGAAATACGACCATTGACATCGGAAGATGCTTCTGCTGCGGCAAAGTCAACAGTCTCTTGTGCTTCTTCACAATTCAGACTATAGCCATGAGGGTAATGCTCCAGCGCCCACTCGAAATTCGACTCGCGAGGCGTCATATCTGTCGGTAGTGTGTCGCCGTTCAGACTCGATCTCTCAGCGGTAGAGAATCCCAGGATCTGACAGCGTTTCCCGGTATTGCTGGGCTGGACTCCGTGAAACCCTGTTGCCGCAATCGATGCATCTATGAAGAACACCCCGTCCATCTCATTAGATCGCCGCATTATATCAGCAGCCCGGGCGAAAAGCTCTTTAGTGGTGGCGGGCAGCAGGCTTTCTTGCAGATCGGATATGGAGTTCCGGCGAGCAGAAGTATCGTGTCGTGGCGACTCTGGAACTTTGCGATTCTGCATGGAAGGCTCTGGTGCTACAGTGTCCACAGTCATGCCATTGGAGTATTGCACCTCGAGCTCGTCTGCCATACTTGGTCGCGAATACTCTGGGGGGTTAGGTGATTTGTAGAATTCCTTGAATGGCTTGATCTTTGACGCTCCTTCAGCGAAAGACATGAGACCGTGCAATCCTTCAGCCCCGCGACGATAGCGGTCTTTGATGGTATACGTCTCAAGATAGTCCATGATAGTTGAGGCGAGGTCTTGTAAGTAAAGAATGTCTTCCTCCGGTAGTCCATGGCGAATGTTGTCGTCAAGAATGCATAACGCGCCGACAACGCTTCCGGTAGCGCTGATCAGAGGAACCCCGGCATAGAATCGTAGTGGGCCGTCCTGTACATACGATCGTTTCGAATGCTGTTTACTTTGCGTTAGATCGTTTATGATGATTATGCCATCGCGCCCTTCTGTCAGGGCCACGGGATCCAACACTTTTTCGCAAATGCCCCAGGTTCGAGGAAGACAGACATTGCCAAATCCTAGATCGACAGTGCGATTCAGAGGCGAGTCGAACTTCAAAGACGTCCTCGGCGTAGCCTCAGCTAAGATATACTGATGTTTGTCGTCAATCAGGCTTATCAGGCTGCGAGATGCCTGGAGTCGTATGGCTGCTAACTGGCAGAAGGCTGCTAATGACGCATCCGTTGCTGGTTTCGGGTTATAACTGCTGGGAATGGCATGCGTGTCTGGCGACGGGCCTAGATGCTCGACCTGGGCGATGTCTTTGAAGGCCGCAAACAGATTGTACACGTCGCGCTCTCTCTTGTAAGCCTCGGGTAGTGAGACCCTCTGGGGTCCCTCCATAGCTGGGCGGAGCTCGGGGGTACAAGCGAGTGATTTGGAGGACACATCCCTCGCGCGACGTACAGACGACGAAGCACAAAAAATCAGACGTTGATGCCAATAACAAGGATGGCTTTTCAGGCAGACCCGGGCTTCCGGGGTGTATATGCAAGCCTACCAGATAATTTGATGCATGACAGGGCGGATGGGCTGAAATGTGGTCTAGAACTGTGGCGTTGACAGCTAGTCGGTTCTTTTCCGCTCAGCACGCGCCACAGTTGCGCGACGGCATGAACTTTGACGAGTGAGGCCCCTTTGACACCAAAGAGTGATAGATGTAGTGCAGTGACAAAGAAATGGATAGCCGTGCTCGAGCGGAGAAATGATGAGCGTCAGGGATTCAGATCTTCTGGGGGTGGATACGCGTGACGTAACATGCATATTGTCCTATGGGGAAGCGACGATTTCCATGTGCGAATGCAAGAACCCTGCAGATGCCAGTGACGCCAAGCCCAGCAAGCTTCCACGTCCAAGATGCGACGGAACGTCGGTGACATCCGTAAAATGGGTAAAACGAGGGCAATGGGATTGCGCTAGTGAGCGCATCGGATCGTTGGGCACGTCAAACCTGCTAGGCACAGCATGCGATGCGTCACGTGGCGCGCCATATCTGGAAGCGTGATTGGTGATTGTGTGGCCGAAGCGCACCTTTGTGCTTTAAACCTTAGAATATCAAATGTACAGGAATTGCTGTGCCGTGGCTCCAAAAAGAAAAGCCACAAATCCGATAACACTCGCTCCTTACACCATCGCTATGCCTATGCTCCAGCTCACCTCCTCACACCCTCTTCGCCCTCAGTTTCCTGCACCGTCTTCTCGCCTCTGCGTCTCACCATACTTGCACTTGTGCCCACCAGACTACTTCCGCTCGTGTTCCGCCTGTGACCCCTCGCGCTCTCCCTCCCACCGTCCGCGCCAGCACCGTCCATGACATGTCTGCGTCTCTCTACACCCTGCCCCACAATCCTACCGTTGAATTGATGCCAGCAGTTGGGCGCTTGGAGGATGTACTTCTCCATGGCGACTCTGAATCGCATGCGGTAATCCTTGGGACTTGTAATCGTGGGTTTGTTCTTCCCGCGGTCCTTGATCCACGACTCGAGCTTCTTGTCCCATGTGTATGTGCGGATGCAATCGATAATGCCTACGATAATCTCGTGATTAGTGTCGTCGAAGCCGGCCATGAGACTGTAGTCCATGACATTGTTCTGACTCAGGAACAGCGTGTCGTTCCAGACGCTAGCTTTTAGCAGTTTCTTGGTGTGTTCACGCACGAAGATCGGAGTCTCGGAGTAGATGATGTCTACAAGATTCTCGTCCAACAATACCTCGTCTCGCTCGCCTGTGGATTGGATCTTGCGGTTACGCATGCTGCCTTTGAGGTCGTATCGGCGGTTGGGTTGGCGTTCGTAGAATAGATTCTCCATGACGAGCATGTACCAGTCAAAGTCGCGGCCGGTGGGTGTCTTGATCTGAACTTGGAAAAGGCCGAACATCTTGGCGATGACACTGGGCAGTCCCTTGAAGAGATTTTGGTGCGTGAACGAGAAGTAGTTTGGCGCGAAGCGGAAGAAGGCCTGGACTTCGACGGGCGAAAGAGACTTGAGAACGAAGCGGTCGTCGAGAGTCTTCAGGAAGATTGATTTGGATTTGCCGCCTTTGGAGTCCCATTTTGAGCAGCGAGAAAGAGACTCAACGAAGCGATCTGCAACACCGCATTTCCGTCGCAGGGCGTCAAAGGACTGCGCAAAGAAGATCTTGCATTGGGCTTTGACGCCTCGGTTGGTGAAGGAATAGCGAATGTTGCTATTAACTTCATGTAGCAGATTCCTCTCAATCGAATCGTCCAGAGTCTCGAGATCTTCATAGTCCTTCTTGAACGCATGAGGATCGTCGCGGAAGTTTTGTAACTTATTGAGGTAGTCGGGACTTGACAAGGCAAGAGCGATGATGGAGCTAGGCTCGTCTTCGCGCACAATGATATCAGAATCTTCCCAGACGTGTTCGATGGGCGCGAACGGGTAGTCGAGCGGCGTCCAACCGCTGGAGGATCGCTCCGACCAGAAATTGGTGAGCATCTTCAGTAAAGTCGACTTTTCGTGCTTCGGCAGCTCTAGAGAGCTTTCAAGTTGAGAGTCACTCAGGTTCATGAGCTGGGAGCTTGCGATGCTGTCGGGGAGCGGGATGTCTTCGGGCGTGATCTCAGTGTCGCTGATGTCGTTATCGGCGTCAGAAACGGAAGGCGGATGACTGGGTGTTGTTGGAGGCTCTGCATGCCCAGGAGCCACGTTTTGAGGATGCTTTTCTTCAACAAGAGATTGTGACTGAGTAGGACCCGTCGTTTCCGTGAGCGTGCTATCACCAAGCGTGCTGTTGTCAATACTTGCGCGGGGTGGAGACCCAGGCTGCAAGTCCTCATCGGAAACGTTATGCTCTTGGACAGCTTCATGTACATCCCGATACACCTCAACTATCGGCTTCGACGAAGCCAGAGGGTACGCGCGGATCTGTCGGCTTCGGTCGGCCCTTCGTTCGCGCATTCGTTCCTTTTGAAATTCGCGTGACAGTTGTTCGAAGTGCTCGGCCAGCTTGGATACTTTAGTGCTGTGCTTGAAAGGAATTGATCGTGGGATCCTGGACGAAGATTTCGTTTGCTTTGCTGTTCCCATTCCAAGGCGCTCCGTCATTCGTTCTATTGCTCTCATTGACTCACTCATGACTGGCTTGGAAGCGTTGAAACTGGTTGTGGGGATCATCGAGCCAATAGATGACGGCATATGTTTTGGTATATTGCCAGGCTGCGATTGTGTCCTAGTAAGAGCAGTCGGCCGAGCCTGTAAATCCTTGCGACTCGTATCCACGAGACGTGGGATCTTGCTCTCGAGTGGTGGATTGGACATTGAAGGTGGCGAAGGAGGACTCGGCATATTGTCAATGGCATCCGCTAGCGATTGATCAATTGGATTCATCTTTGGAGCGATAGTCGGCGTTGGCGAGCCTTGGTCATTTTGACTTGCCTCGGCAGCAACTGTAGGTGTTTTGAGGAGTTTCTCGTCTAGCGCAGGCTTGTCCGGGAAATTGGAAGACAGTGCAAGATCCAGATGGCGCACGTCGTCACGTTCTACAGATTCACGAGACGTATGTATTGGCAGGTCTGATACTGTCTTGGATGGAGTTGGCTCATCGTTCTCCGGTGCGTTAGGTCCTTGATCTGCTGTTTTACTGCTATTCGAATGCTCTTCGTGGACGACGGAAGTCAACATATCGTGAGCTCTTTCGCGAGACATATTTGATGGCATAGGCGAAAGAACGGCACCATCTTTCTCGTCCGCATCTAGTTCCTCGGCCCCTGACTCGGCGCCTTCTTCCACTGAAGTCAAGGAACTCGTGGACTCATCCCGTTCAAGGAAGAACTTTCGGAGCTGCAAAGTCGCTAACCTTCGAATATCCTTCTCGGAAGGGAAGAATTCTTGCTCAAAGTCCAGGAACGTCTCGTCCCATGCAATTGCCTTTTCTTGGATTGCGCGAATAGCTCGGTTCATGGGAATAATTTCGTAGTACTTGGAGTTCATGTACTTGTCTTGGAGCTTGCTTCGCATCCACGCGTGCTCTTCATTTGCGCGTTTGACGAGTCGTTCAACTTCCTTTCGACAGAGCTCAATCTTCTCTGGCATCACGCTGTCGGGGTGGATGTCTTGAATTCTCTCCATCACAGAGTTCATGAAACAGTCGAGTCTCTCCTCGATCTTTGAGTACTGTTCGTTCTTCAGTTTCAGGTCGCTGTCCACTTTCCAAGTGACAATCGGTCGAGGCACGGCGACTTCGTACAAAGGCACGGCATCGTATTGAATGCGTAGAGCGACGTTATTGAGCCCAAAGTAGCGGATATGGTCCTTGTGGATGTCGTGCGGACATAGGTCGGCCCGGGGATGGAGCTGGGTACTCCAGAAAGTCAATTCCAGGTACTTGGCAAAAGAGTACTTCCAGCTCCATTCAGACATCGGGATCGTTTGCGTCTCTTGATCGCAGATTCGACATCGACTCCACATCATGATGGTCTGATACATGCCCTTGATCTTGGGTGGGTGTTTCTGAACGATGACGCTCATCTGTCCCTCGCCGTGAACGTACTGGCGCGAGTGGTCGAGCATTCTCCTATTGCAGCCATCTACCTCGCAGACTACGTTCGCTGATGAGCACAGATCCTCGATATACTGACCCAATGTACAGTCAGGTGTGAAGCCATCGTCGTAGTCGTGTTCTTGGTAGAAGCCAAGACAGATAATCTCCGGCCCAATGCAAGGTGTAGACGTGGATGTGTTGACTACGCTGTACAACACCGCAATTTTTTGATGGTTGGACGGGTCGTAGAGGTCGGTGCTTCCCGACACATATGTTTCCCAGTGACGCTTCTGAGTATTGTAATGGTGAAGCGCTTTATCGTATTCCGATGCGTGGACAGCAGACAGGAATTCTCGCACTTGCTTGGACGGCCTTTGCACCACAGTGTGGACCATTTCTGGTTGCACGAGCTCGAACTCCTGCTCCGGACCATCTGACTTCTCTTCCTCACTAGGATTGTATTGGTTCTTAAGTCTCTTGAGATGACTGAGTCTCCGCTCGTATTGGCGAGCTTGTTCGAGCAAGTATGGCTGCATGAATTTGACAAAAGGTGAAGAGGACAGGATCTTGGTGCGGTGGTCTTCGACCATGTCACTATAGTACGATGGCGCTGCATCATCGGGGTGCACATCGTCTCCAGATGCAGACTCTTCGGTGTGTCCTGTGTACGCTGCAGTCGCTGGATGTGCAGGTGCCGTATGCTTGATCTCACCTTGCTTCGCCTTGCCCTCGTCGCCCTGGCTGGAAGCCAGAGTTCCCGTACTCGAAGTGGTCGGAGTGTCGACAAATTCATCGCGCATGAGGCATGTTTCCAGTCGCAGATTGTACACAACATACGACATAAACTCCGTAACACGCTTAAGCTTCACCAACTCCTCATTCTCGGCCCCTCGCAATACGATCGTGCATCCGAGATCCGGCTCGCATCCTGAAAGAAACACGTAACTCTTCCTCATATTGTTGTGTACGTAGGTTTTGACATCAAAGCTGCCGCACTGCCCAAGTTGGGCAGGGTCAATGGTGAGTTTGTCGACTGATGAGATCATTCGTGACTGGGTACATCTTGCAACAGCGTTCAGGACCGCCGCTTTGACGTTGAAGACAACTGCAATACCTTCTTTCTCCAGAAATTCAAGAGCTAATCCGGAAACATTGCGTTGCACCAGTAGAACATGTGGCTGCAGTGCGGCAATGCGGCTGACAAGGTTGCGCAAGTACTCCCTTTCCTGAGCAATGACGGGCTCTAAGCTCATGAAGTGCGTTTGATGTCGTGCGTACTCGATGGCGAAAGTGATGATGCCAATTCTTGGATTGATGATATTGCGAGGCATACTTCGCAAGGCCACGTTCTTCGAAAAGACGACTCCCGACACGTAGGCTGTGTCGCGTGGTCGACCGCCAGGGATCTTCTTCAATTTGATGTAATTTCGGATGTCAATGTCGTCGCCTCGATTGGCGTTGGGGACCACATCGTCTGTGCATTGTCTCAGTATTGGTATCAATGCTCTGTCCCAACTCGACACATGCGAGACGCCAGCATCGTGCAACATTTGCCGAAGGAGCTTGCGGGCATGCTCGAGGCTCGCTTGATTGAGCTCGACACGAGGGCTGATTCCGCTCTGCATCGAAGCGCTCCGCATGATCTTGGTGCCAGGTGGGGTAGGCGATGGCGTAGGGTGAAGTTGAGGTGTCCCAGGTTGGGAAGCAGGCGCGCTAGTAGCAAAGCCAGCAGTGAATGGCCTTAGCAGAGTGTTGCTCTTTGATCGCCGCGGCGAAGGTCGAGGGTTAATGCTGCTAACGCTAAGATTTCTCCGACGTGTGGTGCGATGTGCGTGGCGACTAGTGATACTGATGTTGTCGGTGTCGCGGGCATGACCACCACTCACCACGCTTCTGTCACCAGTTCGCTGTTTCCCCTTCCTTATTGCGGCCAGTAGGCCGCCAAGCCCACTCCTTTCACTTTCCATATTCGCACTTTCGGAAGCTTCGCTTCTGAGCGTGGCGAAGAGGCTTGCGTGCTCTTCCTCACTCGAGCCCTCATCTGACATGAAAGGGGCCAGATCAGGATCGATAATGTTGTCACGGTGGAACGCGGGCAAGCCAGGTTGCCGCGTGTTGTCAAGATACTGGTGGAATGGGGCCCGATCGTCGTGTTTGACATGGCGCATGTGTTGATGCCTCGAAGGATGGCGTTTGTGACTCGACGAACGCGGCCTTCCACCCAGCGATCGAAGGGAGCGGGATGAGCTTGGACGAGCTAGTGTTTGAGGACCAACCTCGATGACATGCGAACGTCGCTTCTTGTCACTGCCAGTCTTCCTGGACATGGGTATGCTGATGGTGGGAGTGCCTATCTTGGTGTGATCGCTGTCTGTGGGTTCTACTGCCTCTTCGTCGAATTCTCTACCCGAGTCACCGTGGTCATAGAGTGAGGCTTGATCTCCATCGTCTGTGTAGTCGGAAGAGTCGTCGTCGTGTCCGTAGATGATGGCTTCGCACGGCTTGCACACTTTGATGTTGCTCGCCTGGCCAAACAACTTGCCTGATATAATTGAGGTGCACTTGGAGTCGAAGATCTGGCCGCATGTGCGGCAGTGATGCTTGCGTCGCCAGGTCGTGAACGTGTCGCCGCAGTTGAAGCAGTCTTTCGCATTCTCGTCCCTCATCCAGAACTCTCGACCCAGAATCTTCCTGCGCATTTGCACGAATGCATTCGCGGACATGCTACTGGCTGCCGGTCTAGCTTGTGTGTGTCGCTGAATCTCTTCGATGGGCGCAACTGCAGGAGTCCGTACAGTGGAGGTGGTCACAACGGAGCTCAAGCCATCAGAAGATGACGCCCTTGACGGGCGAAACCCAGGCAAATGTGAAGGGCCGACCTTGAGTAGCGGTGGTCGCAGCGGTTCTGGCGCAACGACTGGCGTTCGTGCGTTGCTAGTGACACGTGAGACTTCAGTGGTTTCGGAGCGGCTGTCAGCTTGTTCTCGTGCCTTGCCCAGTGCGGAGTGAGCGGGCTGGTGTTGACTTTCGGCCCGGGAGCTGACCTTGCTCAAGCTTTCGCGGGGCGGTTCAGACGGAAACCTAAAGCTGGTAGGGTTAGTCCTTACATCGTCCCCCTCTACAAGCACCATGTCATCTTCGGTAGTATCGCTCTCCTGGCCTGCAAGATCCAGATCGCCGTGGCGTTCGCGAAAAGACCTGCCGGAGGGAAAGCGCGGTGAATGCGTCTGCGCGGCAACAGTGAAGTCATTGGCTGGGCCATTCTTGGGCATGTCATAGTTCGTGATGCCCTGCACCTTGGAGTGGGTGCTTGTGGGGCTCTGTGCAAACGCTTCCTCCTCTCTCAAAGTCCTGCCTGGCTCGATACTCGCAGCTAGCGACGGTCTCGATCTCGTAGTCGCTGCAGAAGACTTGGACGCATTCAGTGATAGTTTACTTGACAAAGTGGCACTTGAGGCGTTCGAGTCCCGCGAGGGAGGCAGGGCGTCGGGGAAGGAAGCAGTCGAGGGCGACTGCAGCCTCGACGAGGGCACTGAGACTACTACGGGCGACGACACTGCTGTCCCTCCAGGGCTGCGCGTGGCGGGGCCCACCTTGGTGACTACCCTGTTTGTCCCTGCAGCTCCACCGTCGGCGCCCTCGCCCGTTTGCTCCTTGACACCGCCCACAGACGCCCTGATGCGGCTGTACAGGCCACTCAGGCCGCCCTGCACGAGCTCGATGCCCTTTGGCTCCTCGTCGGCGGGCGCTGGCGGTGCGGTCAGGTCGTCGAAGGTGGTGAGGGTGTCGGTGCGCGATGCCGTGGCATGCTTCTGGTGGAGCGCCTCGTGCAGCGATGCACGCGCGGTGCTCGCCATGGCCGCGGTGTGGGGTATGGGGTGCGTCTATGTGCAGTCGAGGGCGCAGTGAGACGTGGCAGGGGCGGTCTGGCAGCGGAAGGGCGTCCGGCGGAGGACGGTGAAGAGCAGCATCAGGCTCTGGTGCTGTGGACGTCTCGAGTGCAGGTAGATTCAGGTTTCGTCACGTCTATAGTAGGGCTTATCCGTCAGCGAGGTAGGAGCAGCGAGCCGTTGACCATCTTGACGTGCAGAGAAAGACTAGGCAACGGCGGTCGTCGGTCTGAGGCTGACACATGCAGCATCCGTCAGTGTCCTCGTGGGAGTGAACGGCTGGCCGAGGCGATGACGCGCCGTCATCTCCAGCCAAGAGCGGAGTCCTCAGGCACCTCCTCCGCCCCGCTGCCGCTGCCGCCCACAGCCTCGCGCAAACGCCGGGGAGGTTGTGGCTGCATGGGCGCAATCGCGCTGCTGGATGAGTTGCGCGGTTGTTTTGGAAGCCTCGAACGCTATCTTCTCTGTCCTGACCCCAATGCCCCTCTGCGTGCAAGATTCGCTGCTCCAAGACCCATTGAGCTAGACGCGTCGCGGCGCGTCTCCCACATCCGAGCCTGAGCGCCGTCCATGGCCATCCGCCTCACTGCCTGGCTCGAGGAGACGTTTGCGACTCAACTGCTGCTGGGCAACCACTGGCTGCAGTCGAAGAACGAGCAGAAGCAGAAGCGGATCACGTCTGACCCTGGGCGAGCTTGGAGGGGACTGAACCACGACAACGGCTCGTGCCTCGATATTACCAACGATATCCACCCAGAGCGCAACAGCAACCTGCAAATCATCCAGGCACGTGAGCCACCATCCCATTCCGCACCAATTGACCTTCTGACACCTTTACTACAGCTCGCGCCCCTCGTCTTGACCGACGGCCAAACACAAGTGCGTCCCCACTTCGCGCCCGAGTGCCTGTCGCTCTTTCCACCTCAAATCGCATTGCACGCAGTGATTGCCGTCCGCAAATATACCATCCGATATACGTCATACGGTCCGCCACGAGACGCGCTCCGCTTCATCTTGCACGCTGTTGACTGGCTTGGTGATGCTCCCCGCGGCCTGCAAGGACCACAGCTGAACGAGCTCCGGTCCGAAGAAATTCAGGACGTCTTGCAACAGCTCCACCACACCAGGGCCTGCGAAGATCGCAGATGCTTGGACTCCACACAACAGGGTGCAGACGAGATCCCACCAGACATGTACGGCACGGATGAGGGCGAAAGCCAGCCACACACACAATTCGCATTTGGCACTCAGATGGTGCACCCAGTACGTCCGCGACCGACTCAGGATGAGCCTTCCGTCTTAGGCGTGAAGCGACTCGAGCCCGTGCTGGCAGGCAATACCCAGAGAGAAGACATACGCCCAAAAGCTGCGAACTCGAGAACACAATTGTTGAGTCTGCTAAGTAACGCCAACTTGCCCATCACCGAAAATGCTACAAAGCCCATCGCGGGAAATATGCCTCAAGCAGCTCCGAGCAAGCTCCATAGGACCGCAGAGCCTTCCAACACTGGTCTACAGACTCAGCTTCCTGCAGTCGCGCATCGACAGCCAACTCAACCCCAGGAGAGGCTTGGATTTGTGGGACCAGCGTCACCCAAGCCAGCTCAAGGCACAAAGCGGGCGAGGGCCGTCGACGTTGAATTCCCGAGAGTCGAGCACAGTACCGCAGAGTCGTCCAATAACGCTATCGAGGCAGAGGAGACCCATGGCGACAGGCTGAAAAGGCTCGCGTCCGAGTGCGCCTGGATGAATGACTTTGATTTCTCACGCGAATCCCTTAGGGTGCCCTACGACCAGAGGTTAATACTGGACAGAGAGGAGAGTTGGCACAAGCCACCCATTGGCAAGCGCTTTCCTGCTGGTAACATGCCGATCCAGACTCTGACAATGCTCCAACGACTCGCCGATGAGGAGGCCGCCTTGGAGGGTCGTCCCGACTCTAATGATGAAATGGACGAAGATCCCTCGCCAGAGGACCCATCGCCGGACCCGTCTCCAGAGTCCGTCCTACAGCAGACCCAGGATGATCAGGCGTTGACGCAAATCTCGTGGTCGCAATCGCCATCGCCGGAGCCGCCGCAGATGCCAAGTCGTCCAAACCAAGGACTTCCGCCAGACTCAAGCTTTGAGATGCCAGAAGCCAGCGCGAACCACACTGCGAGAAGGACACTGATCATACCGAGCTCACCGCATTTAGCTGTAATCGATTCTTCTAAAGAGAAAGCGCTAAACGCCCCGCCTTCGTCGCCACCAGTCGAAATACATTCCGATGAAGCTTTGAAACCTACGCTATACGAGGACGACATGGAAATGGAAGACTTTTTGCCCCAAGGTCTGGGAGAGGATACTGTGGAGGGAGCAAGCGAAGTGCAGAATGGCCCTCCACCATCCCTGTCACCTCCACCGAAACCGACTGTCCAGGTGAAGGAGACACCCTATGTGAAAAGTAAAGGTACCCGGTTATTGACAAGCGTTACGTCACCTCGGGCGCCCATGCATAGCTCGAGCATCACGGCGAAAAGTCTCTCATCCACGTCCATCGTGTACGGAACGTACGAAGAAATCACAGAGTCAAGCTCGGTCGCTCAAGAGCGTCGTCCAAAAGCCACAGAGGCTGTCGTGACCATTGGGGAGGATGATATTGACCAGCTTCATTGTGAACCAGCAAGCTCAAGTCGTGCGCGAGAGTCGCGTGAAAGCGCCGTCGCAATGACTACGAATAACACAAAGACTACGACAGCACATGCACAAACAGCTCAGCTTCAACAGATCAAGGCACAAGAGCAAATCACCATGAGCCCCCTCGTGGAGAAGGATGCAGCACGCTCGTCACCACTGTCGTCCCCTGTGACAGCCCTGCCAAAGACCACCACAAGCACTATGAATGTTCCGACCTCACCGAACCCTGCGGATGCGTTTGTTAACCACGGGCCTCTCAAAAGGGCTGTGGCCTCGAAAAGCCCATCACTACCGCCAGGGGCTGCAAAGCGAAAACTAGAGAACTCGCCATCGAAGAGAAGCAGCCGACAACCGAAGAGGCGGGAGCTCAAGATTGTTAGCTTTGGCGATGCATCGCCACCCTCCTTGGACGCGGCGTCTGCACTGCGGCAGCATCGTGAAGATTCATTGCGCAAATTCCGAGAGGAGCGCAAGTCGAGTACGAGCTTCGAGAGCCATCCTGATTCTGCTGTCACTGCAGGCGAACGTACGGATAGCAATGCCATGGAGATCGACTCTCCCGACGCACAAAGGAGTGATGAATCTAGCACAGCCATGTCGCCTCGGCATCTCAGTCTCTATGAGGCTCCTAGTCTTCCCGAGCAGGTGCAAACCGTTGCGATGGCACAACCTACATCTGGCACTCCACAAGCTGCAAAAGCTGCACAAGCTCAGATTGATCCCGAGCCGCCAGCTACAACGAGGCAAGTATTACCTAGCGAGCCACGACAAACCTCTGTATCGAATACCAAATCTTCCAACATCTTTGCACTCTTCAAGGCAACATATCCAGAATACACAGGAGATGTCAAGCACTTCCAGGGTCAATGCATACAGATGTTAAAGCTCGATCAAGAGGACAAGATGGTACCAAAATGGCAGTGGGACGATTATATCATTCGAAACAGGACCGACTTCAAAGACTACGCATTGGACTGTGTAGATCGAGGAGAAGATGCAGTACCGTATCACCGATTTTACAAGGATACCATTCGTGACACTCTCTTCCGCAAGGGAGTTATCGAGGGTAGAGCTACTCTACTCATCGCCCTAGAGCAGCTTGGTGTTCAGCCACCAGTTTCTGAGAGTGTTCCGCCTCCGGTATCTGGCCACCCCGAACGACAGAGGCACGTTTCATCAAAGAAGAGTCGTTCGAGAGCATCTCTGCCAAGCGCTTTCAACCAGCCGAAAGCTTCTAAGAAGCACCAAGTCTTCGGCACAGATCATAATCGACCTCGTCATTCGCTTCCCGCGAATGCTCAGATGCCCCGTCCGACGCCGCCTAAACCCGTGCACAGTACCAAGTTCCGTACACCAGCACCGCCAGCATCAAAGCAAGCGCCAAAAGAAGCTCGATCGACCAAAAAGCCAAACCTTCTTTCTCGCCTCTCGCTTGACGGCGCAGCTTCTCCGCGTGCGTCGCTCAACGGTGACGCTACACAAACTGCACCCGACCCCTATCGCGACTTCTTCTTCGCGTACCAGCGCACGACTTCGCTGACCGGCAGCACCGAAGTAAGTCACGCACCGAGTGGTGGAGAAGGGCGCAGGAGCTAAGGACGCGACTAGGTCGATTCGCGATTGCCGTGGCCGAAAAGTCTGGCGGTACGGCCGTCGATTGCGGACGTGCCGAAGGGAAAGGTGGATGTTTTGAAGTGGAGCGATGAGCTATGATAGCTCTGATGCACTCGTGCTGTTTGGTGTTGCTTGGTCGCATCATTTGGGTGTTGACGCGTTTGGTTACTTTTGCTTTCGCTTATGATACCCGGAAAAGCAGGCTTGGAGTCCATAGAGAGTCGTGGTTTGCACGTGGATAGTGACTTGAATACTTATTCTTACATTCATGTTCCGGTTTTGGGATATGGTTCTGGTCGTTGATTACCTAGGACATTGCCTTCGAAAGCCTGGTCAGGAGTTCCACTTTTCTGCTTTCCAGGGACTGGATTCGTGGCACCAACGATGCTTCATCGGCAGCTTCCGCAACCCATGGTCAAGGCTGATGCTGTCTCTCGCAACGGACTCCGTATGGTGTAAACGCAGCCGTGGACCTGCATAGGGCTGAAGCGGGTCCCGCACCAATAAAGTGCCCCAATCTCGCAACCATGCACTCCGCTCCCGCCTTGTCTCGACATCACATCATGACTGCTAATTCTCGGGCTCATGGACAGACGCGGAGTGTGGAAGTTGTGATTCATTCGCGCTACCTATCGAATGCGAAAAGTCACCGGGCCACTTCCGATCCGTAATAATAACTACAGTACCAGTAACAAAGCAGGGGAGATTCAAACTCTGCCGAAGCAGAGGAACCTCATACCCGTCCATCCTCGTTAGAAGACGACAGGGAACCCGAAACCCAAAAGACGCCACGCAACCAAGCCCATGTATCCGATATACCCGGAAAACGCCCAGCCCAAATCCCAAATGAACGCCATACCATGCGGCCCTTATCCCAAACACCCGTAATGCAAACAACTCTCACACTGACTCACGTCCGTTACGTGATGCTAGTTGTAGTATCCGCCGTTCGGCGCACTACTGCTCGTATTCGGGTCGTTGGACTGCCCGCCACCATTGTGAATCACGGGCGGCTTGCTGCCGTAGCGTTTGCTGCGCGACGAGTGGTTGGATTGTGCGTACAGACTTGATGTTGAGGCGGAGTATGCTGGCTGATGTTAGATTGGAGTCATGAGAGCGGGAAGATAGTAGGCAGGTGCGACGTACTGGTTGATGCGGTTGAGGGACGGGAAGTGTAGCCCTTTGGCTGGGCGTATGAGGAGCTCGAAGACATCGTTGCGGTGGGTGATTGGTGGTAGGCTGAGATTGGAGGCGTATTTGCGTGTTGGGATGGAGGCAGACGGTGGTGTGTGCGGGTAGGTTGCGCGGCGAAGATTGCTTTGTTTGGACGGATGGCTTGGTTGATGCGATGAAGGGCGATAATCAGACGAGATGGTTGACTGTTGATCTTTTCAGGTGACGACAATTATGACTGTTGTGTATACGATATGGCTTGGATTGACTGTGACAATGACTGTGAAGAAGAAAAGCAACATCTAAACCTACACACGGAAAGATTTATATCGCCAGGCAGCACATCGGTCCTGAGGCCGCCACTACTCAACAAATGATACTGACTCTATGCCTCCATCATCATCGGAGACCTCCTACAACGACTGCCTGCGCGCCAGCGAGTCACTGTGCGCAGACGCGATGATTCACGCGTGGCTATGCCTCCGCCGGTCGCGGGACTCAGGCACCGACGAATGAGGCAGCAGGCAGCCATGCGTATCTTCACCTCAAACATCCGGCAAGACGGAAGGGGGAAGTATAGAGTCATAACGATAGTTCGAAGCGCGTGGAACCAGACCGAAGGAGCTTGATATGGAAAGACAGAGTCGCGTCAGTCACAAAGCGTACATGCGGATGACTGGATTGTATGCAAGGCACTCGCGCGTAGAACCAATGAGCAGACATTGCTGACTGATGCGACGCGTGAACCAGTGACGTTTGCCACGCCTGGGCTGTGACATTGGGTGATGAACTGGTTGCGAGGTTAACGTTTGGGTCACCGGTTCGGCTCGATTGGGATGGGCGGTGGGGGCTGGCGCCGTGGATGCCTGGAGAACATGGCGAGGCGCGAATGTTAGACACCGCAGGACGGGAATGACAAAGACGCAATTACTGAGCAGAAGATGATGGTAGAAAGAGAGGATGAAGAGGCAAAGAAGCGGTGGGCTGGTGATTAGGAAAAGGCGCAGCGACTTCCGGTGGGAGGTGCATGGCGGGGTTGCGAGGCTGGACGCCGTTCACGTAGCAGTTGCAGCCCGTGCAGCTTCCAGGAGAGTACTAGGCACGCTAGGTAAGTCCTCCGTAGCAATTGTGAAGGTGTGCGCAGTTGCGCATCCCCGAAACATCGCACATGCAATCAATTGTTGAGACATACCATTGTCTGCGCAGCGAGATCTAAGCACGTAGCTCTCAGGTCTGCGGCTGAACGTGAACACATTGGTTTCACATTCTAGCCAAAAGCTGCCACCTACTCCTATCCTTCCCGTTACTTCCTTTACAGATGGCTTGCCAAGGGAGGCGGTGCTTTTCTTTTCAATCTTGACTTGATGTCCAAGTGCTCAAGATTCTCTTCACCGCTTAGTCGTAGTCACCATGCGAATTTACCAGTATCGACCTCTCTCGGACGATGACTTCACGCGCATTCTCATACTTCACCCTAGCACGTCTTACTCGGCACCCCTTCGATGTGACTTGATTCATTGTCAAGAGAAGGACTTCCACTGCGATGCCTTGTCGTATGCCTGGGGACCGCCGCAGTTTACAAAAAGGTTGTTCTGCCCAAAAGACAAATCCCACATAGCTATCACACCCTCCCTTGATAGCGCTCTACGACATCTTCGACACCAGTCAGATGCGCGAAGACTATGGGTCGATGCCGTGTGCATCAATCAGCAAGATGGACCCGAGAAGTCTCGGCAGATTCGTAGTATGACGATGTTTTACAGCGAGGCGCGGCAGGTGATTGCTTGGGTTGGTGATGGCTACGGCAGCGGAGCACAAGTTCTCGAATTTTTCCAGGAGCACAAGCGGATATTCGGGGAGTTAGAAGAGCTGGCCCGTGGAGAAGGATACTATGAGCCCGACGAAAAGGATCCCGTCTCCACACAAGCGATAATAGACCTAGAAAGGAACCTGACTTTTACCTTTGGCCAGACTCGACTGGAGATCCTCATGGAGTTCTTCCGGCGACCGTGGTTCCAGCGGCGATGGATAATCCAGGAGATAGTGATGGCGGAGAAAGCGATGATTCAGTGTGGCACGGTGCTCATGGACTTCGGATCGTTCGCACTCGCAGCTATGGTGATCAATGGTCTTTGTGGGTTGTGGGCCGGCGAACCTCTTGACCCGACATCCTTGATGCATAGCGACATATCCTGCACCATCGGCGCGATTGCAAGGGAACAGCGATCCAAATCTTGGAATGGCTTGGTCTGTCGGGGTAGTCGCTTTCCTATCTACCGGTTGCTAAACTCGTTCCGCAGCGCAAAGTGCTTCGACGACAGAGACAGGATTTATGGCCTTCTCGGAATTAGCGATGATCTGATGCCAGCGCCAGCTGCAGGGTCTGAACGTCGTGGTGATACTCGAACACTTGAAAGAGCCGAGATTGTGATCAACTACGAGCAAAGTGTAGCAGAGGTGTATACTAACCTGGCGCTGGCACTTCTTGGGACTAGGACATACAGCCTATACCGGATTTCTGAGCTTCTCCGAATCGCTGGAGCTTTCAGGCCCGTCGACAATAACGCTGCTGAGCTGCCTACTTGGATTCCAGACTGGAGAGCTGAGAGGCGGTACATTCCGTTGTCGGGTAGTTTCAACGCAGGGCAATGTTCAGAGATAGACGACCCCTGGTCAATGTCAAAGGACAATAAGATTCTTCGCATCCGAGGCTGGCGCCATGCCATCGTGGCTAAGAAGCTTCGCAACCCTGCTGAGATAAGCTCATTCGAGGAGCTGCGGGAGCTTGTGTTGCGATGGTGGATTTACTATAGAACTGTACATCCAGCAGAGGATTTGAGGCCGGACGAACTAGCACAACATCCGGCTTGCGAATGGTACCGGTTCTTTGATTTTGTGACCACGAACAGGCTGCTATGGGATGGAAACGGAGTGCAGCCGCCCGACGAGTTTATTCGGATCTTGTTCGATGCACAGATGGAGAAGGCGATCACAGAGACAAGAATAGTCGAATCGAGTGCACTCGTGCAACGCCAAACCAACAATCCGGTGTCAGGTCGCATGTCGACTCCGGCTGAACAGCAAGCGCGAATCCAAGTAGCGGCAGCTCAGATGAGGCTACGATCATCTGTCACGCAGATGATTGAGTTGGTGGAAGGCCGCTGCCTGTGTATCAATAGCAACGGAGGACTCATGAACTGCCCAAGCGACGCGAAAACTGGCGACGTAGTGGCCGTATTCACCGAGATCGATACCCCTTTTGTAATCAGGCCGGTTAGTGTGAGATCGGGCATCCGAGGTCGCGAGAAGATGTATCGCATCATAGGAGATTGTTACGTTGAAGGAATAATGGAGGGCGAACTTGATACCAAGAGAACACATCCCCGGGAGAAGCCGTGTGACTTTCTCTTAGTCTAGTCTAGCACTTCGAGTGGGTCATGCACAGCAATGGGTTCAGCTGTTGGGAAATCAAAGACCTTCACGGGAGTGGGTATTGGAGGCCGAATGCGGTGAGGTGGCGTACAAATGCAGACTCCAATTGCCTGGGGTATCATATTTGCTTCCGCTTCCTCGATCGCTCGCAAGTCATCCATGAAGAAGGCCATAGGCCTTTGGTGGACCTCTACCATTATACGCTGGGTGCCCCAACTAGTCCCAGTACTTCAGTACACCATTGAGATCACCCGTGACGACCTTGCTCGTCTCTCTTGGGTGCCATTGCACGGCCAGAACCGGAGCGTCGCTCGCTTGAATTTTGTGCCACATCTTGCACGTCTTCCAGTCCCAGAAGCACACATAACCGCCACTGTCGCCAGAGCTGATGAACTGACCGTCAGGACTGATCGCCACATCTGGCGCATACCCTGCCACGTTGTGCCCTCGGTAGCTCTTCTTCCTGTTCTGGCGGAATCGGTCGGTGGAGGAGTATACGGTGATCTGATTGTCGGAGGATTGGAATGCAACGTATTTGCCTGATGGGTGTGGTGCAGACCGGACCATGGAGAACATATAGGGCTCGGCGATGAACTTGATGGGAACAGGAATGCCGTATTCCCATGCGCGGAGGGACTTGTCGTCGGATGTGGTGATGAAGCGTCGGTTCTATGGACTGTTAGTATTGCTGGAACAGTGAGCGAGAAAGCAGGACTCACCTCGTCGCAAAAGGTGATTGTATTGACCGGTCCCAAGTGATGGTCGTATTCCTGTACCATCTCTCCACTTCTTGTATCGTACTGTAGGATCTTCTTGTCACTCATGCCTGCCAGGAACTCATGTGGTGTGCTTGGGTTGATGCGCACGACGTGCGGTGTCTTTCCACTCGTGAACTTGTTCAAGCATTTGCCAGTCTCGGTATCCCAGAGCTTCATGTAGCGATCATAACTCGCCGATATGAACTGTGTGCCGCTGGGGTTGAAATCAATGTCATTGACAGACTTGTTGTGCCCAGAGTATGTCCGTAGCAGCTCTCGCTGATGGTAGACATCCCATATCGCAATCTTCGAGTCTGCCGATGCAGAGAGAAGTAGATGGCCGCTATCGGGGATGAATCGCACTTGGGTGATGGACTTTGTGTGGTATTTATATGTGTGTACGAGCTTTTTCGGAATGAAGTTCTTGGGTTCGTAGTCGCCGGTCAGCTTGATGTCTAGATCTGTGGAGTATCAGCTTTGTCTCGCGTCATCTTCAAATTCCAAACATACCATTTGGCACATGCATGTACGTTCGCCCTTGATAGTCGTACTGCTGGCTGCCAACGAACGCGCTCGTCTCGCCCTCGGCTTCCGTGTCGTGATAGTCTGTGCCTGCGAGCTTCTTCGGCGCTGGCGCGGGGTTGTCTTCGATCTCGTCTTCTTCGTACACTATTTCCACCTCTTCGTCGCTACCGTACTCGTCGTCGGAAGCAGCATCCGGTCTCTCTTCTTCGTACCGCGCCCACGGTCCTTTGTAAGCACCAGCTCCCGAGACTATGCTGGTGTTGCCTTTGCCTTCGCGCTTCCTCTTCTTTGTGTTGCCTCCCTCGATCGCTCGGTGGCCTTGTCGGAATGTGTGGTCGCTAATGTACGTCTCCGCCGCAAAGCCAGTTGGTACTCTGCCCGCCATTTTGTTCGGATCTCTGCGCGCGATTGAGGGTGATTTCCGCCGGCTCTTCGATCGTCAGGGATTAAACACGGTGGCTGGGATTGTGGTAGTAGAGTTCGACAGAAGTGTGGGACCAAGGTGCTTGCCAGAAAGTTAGAGCAGCTGCCAAAAAGTGTAGGATGACTAAGCGCCAAGGCACCACTTTGCCCAAACATGTGAATTCATCGTTCATATACAAGGCTAAGTAACGCTATCATGACCCGTCTAGGGGACAATTAAAATGGTAATCCATGCCTCTACCATCAGCGAGACCCTGGAATCATCTCAACAACAGCTCATCCGCTCCCCATCATATCCCGACTCAGCGAGGCCCAGCAAGATCTCCGTCCCTATGAGTTGCAAAGGCACATACCTCTGCACTGGTAAGCCATGCACTGTCTCTGCATCCAAGCTTCTCGTCGCCACTTCATGATTATGGTCCAACTCCGTATCTCGATAAGCTACCGCCTACCAGCCGATTACCACATGTCCTGAGAATTGCTGCTAGTGAGATTCGTCGCGGATGAGGGCAACAATCATGCTGTAGAGGTAGAAGAAGAACATGAGCAAGTGGAAACCCAGCTTGATGAATGATTCCTGTATAGCGTTAGCGTGGCGGTAACGAAGATTAACACCGAGGGCCGGGAACAGTGCTGTGGGCAATGTCGCAGTCTCGCGAGTTTAGGGTCCTGACCTTCTTGTGGACGTTGAGCTTCCTGAAAATCTCTGTAGCGTCCAACAAGTGCTGGTTCTCAAAGATCCTGCGGCCGTCAGCATTCGTCTGTGAAGTGTAAATGTCTGCTTCTGCACATACTTCTTGCCGTTCCAGGCCAGGAGCGGAAGGTTGAGGATCAGCGCAAGCCAGTATCCATTGATCAGGAATAGCAGAGTGAGGAACCCATGGACGGCGGCTTCGGGGATGATGTAGGTGTTGAGACGGTTGCAGAGGTCGATGGGGTTGATGTAGTCACTGGCGCAAAATTAGCATGTGCTTGAGAAGTTTCATCGAAGCGACGCGGCATCAAATCCACCATGTCATTGACAGATATGACTGCACTTACCATTCCAAATCACTGTACATAATCGTGAAGAATACCTGGAGGAAGAGATTGACGGCATTTATCAACACCGCCAAAAGGTACAACCATGCTTCGCCAGTCATAGTGGAAGCTTCACGTGCGCCCGAAAATATAAGTTTTGTGTATCTTGGCTTCGAGACCGACGGAGTTTATCTGTTTCAGCGCTCCGCGAGGGTGGTGTGTGCTGTTGGGACTCGGATGCGGTCGTGTGTTCGCAAGCTGTTGGGTTAGACGCGGAAAGCTAGCTCGTGCGCGGCGGGGCTGAAGGATTGAAAACGATGACGTAGCACGTGGTAGTCGACGCACAGTGGTTCGGATGTAACAAGTCGCGGAGGAAGGTGTCGATGTGCGAGGTGGTCAGGTAGTAAGTGGGCAGGCAGCGAATTGTTTGGATGACGTTGGGGCGTGGAGGGATGCGTCTTCCCTGGATGCGAGCATGGTCAGGGCGCTCGCTAACGGTAGCTGGGGGCGAGCATTACGGCAATCGCATGGCATGTCGCAAGCACTTTGTTCACGTGTTGGGGAATTAGCAGACAAGCCGGTCCGACACATTTACGAGTCGGTTTAGTGGTCAACTACATGACACTTCAGGACTTGATATGATTTCCCGGAGGGTATCACATGCCACGAATGTTCATATTGAAGCCTGGCGAATCACCAGCTCTCATCACAAGTTCACTGCTACCAGCACTCCGACGTTGCCAAAATTGGGCATCAATCATAGTTGTGCTGACGACTGATGCAGAAAAGCTGACGATCCAGCTATAAAGGCATCATGCGGCTGCCGCGACCTCTCCATTCGCTGGTGCCGGCATTGGCACGGGACCACCTGGCGAGTCTGGTAGCCTTGCTGTCAAGACCTCTACTCCGTCTTCCGTTACCAGAAGAGTGTGTTCTAGCACGTCAGTTCGTGTTTTCAGGAGGCATGATGAGAGAGCTTACCGAACTGCGCCGTGAGTGAGCCGTCCTGCGTTACACTCGTCCAGTCGTCAGGCCAGGTCTTGTCACGGTGCGTGCCTATGCTGATCATGGGCTCGATGGTGAAACACATGCCCGGCTTCGCTTGTCCGATCGCCTTGTTCTTTGCATAGTGGGGAACGTTTGGAGCGCAGTGGAACAGCTGGTTAATGCCATGCCCGCAGTAAGTCCGGATGACGCTGCAATTTTGGGCTTTTGCATGCTTCTCGATGATGTTGCCATACTCACGGAAGAGCGTGCCTGGCTTGACAATTTCAATTGCCTTGGCTAAGCATTCTCTTGATGTCTCGGTAACGCGTACTGCATCCGGGTTTGCCAATGCCTTATCTCCGATGTAGTACGTTTCGTTCAGATCGCCGTGGAAGCCGTTGTGATAGAGGGTGACGTCGATGTTGAGGATGTCGCCATCTTGGAGGACTCGCTGGTCAGGAATGCCGTGGCAGATGACCTCATTGACCGATGTGCACACGGACTTGGGGAAGTGGCAGTAATTGAGAGGCGAGGGATAGGACTGAAGTAGGTCAGTACTGGCGAATCAGGAAAGTTCTACGGAGACTTACATCGCGCTCCATGCATGCCTTGTGCACGATCTCATCGATGTAGTCCGTCGTGACACCAGGCTTCGCTGCGCGCGCTGCAATGTCCAAGACTTCTCGCGCGAGGCGGCACACTTTGCGCATGCCATCCTGCTCTGCCTTGTCCAAGACCGCGATCTTGTTCCTGTTGACGAAGATCTGCTCTGACCGTGGTATGCCGTCTTTCGAGTAATCTGGAAGTTTGATCGTCTTGGGTACTTCTCGTCGCGGTGACAGCGGGTATACGGGCCTGAGGGCTCCGGTGTATGGGAATGTGGGGAATGGATTGAAGTGACCCGTCGCTGGATCCGGGTAAGAAACTACTTTGGGCGTGAAGACATTCTGGAGTATACCGTTTTGTGACTTGTGCTCCTTCTTGTGCTCACCCTACACAGTCATTAGACGCTTTTGCCTGCTTCTCTTGGCCGCTCTTACTAAGTACCCAGTTGCGCTTAAAGCAGTCCTGAGAGCAGAAATAGCTCTCCTTTCCCAGTTTCTGGCAGTTTGGACATTGCAGCGCGCCTGCTTCCTTGTCGCAATCTTTACTCGAGCACTTGCGCGGGGTGTCTCCGGCCATGACGGGCGTGATCTGAGGCTTGTGGTGGCTGTTTGATAGCCAGACGTGTTCTGCAGAGCTTTGTCGTTGTGCACGCTCTTATATGGCGACTCCAGCTGGCAGTAACTAGAGACGCCGAGCTCCGCGCAAACAGTGTGGTGATTTTCTACCTTGATAGCAACGCCGGAAGTCCAGATCGGAATTCGACGTTGGCCAGGGTCCAGGCTAGGCCCAACGGATGCTGGCGTTGATCATGGATTACCAACTCGCTAGCTCCAGCGGTCATGCACTTTCCCGTATGTTCACGTCATGCATCTTGGCTACTCATCTGACTCTCACTTTTCTCTTCTGAATCCTTGTACATATTCATCTCATTCGGGGACCTAAACATACGCTCTCTTGCTCCGACTGACGGTTACACTGTCCCTTCCATATCTCTTCCATATGTACACGCACCTTCCAGGCACAAACTTTTAGATTAGGGCTCGCTAGGCTCCGGCACAACATCATGCCACAAAAAGTAGTCGTAGTTGGCGCAGGACCAGTGGGCTCTCTCGCCGCGCTCTATGCAGCAGTGCGCGGACATGAGGTTGAAATTCATGAATTAAGACCAGGTGAGCAAAACTCTGGTGTTGCATCTGACATTTCAAGTCTAACATTTACAACAGATTTACGAAGTTCCGAATCCACCTCAAATCTATCCCAGTCGATCAATCTGGCTCTTTCTGAGCGAGGCATCAACTCTCTTCGCCAGACCGGGCAACCGGGCCTTGCAGATGCCGTTCTTGCGGAGACCTTCCCCATGGATGGTCGCATGATCCATGTCAGAAAGCAAGGACAGTATGTGCGCCAAGCACAAGCATATGACGCGAGAGGAAGAGTGAGTACTGTCTCTCCTCTTTGGGTACCCCTTACTGATAGAGGTCAGAGTCTACTGGCCTTGGATCGAACGGAGCTGAACAAAACTTTGCTTGATCATCTCGAATCTATGCCCAATGTCAAATTCTTCTTCAATCGCAAACTACTCAGTGCAGACTTTCGAACCAAGACCGACCCGGCGAAAAGCGACGACATTGAAGTTAACTTCGACCTTCTCATTGGCGCAGACGGTGCGCATTCGGCTGTGCGATATCATCTCATGAAATTCGTTCAGATGTCGTATCAGCAAGAGTACATCGACAAACTGTGGTGTCAATTCCATGTGCCACCCGCACCAAATGGCGATTTCCGGCTGCCACCAAATTACCTGCACATTTGGCCGCAAGACGAGTCGATGTTCATTGCATTACCAAATTTAGACAAGACCTTCACTTCTACTCTATTCTTGACTAAATCCGGCTTCGAACAGCTAGACGCCTCTGGAAAGGTTGTCCAGTATTTCGATGAGAAGTTTCCTGGCGTGGTACCAGATCTTATTACCGAAAACGAGCTTCGCAAGCAGTTTGCAGGGAATGAGCATCTGCCACTTATTTCGATCAAGTGTTCGCCATATCATTACGGATCCTCTGGTGTCATTATTGGAGACGCTGCGCATGCCATGGTCCCCTTCTATGGGCAAGGAATGAATGCTGGCTTGGAAGACGTTCGCGTTCTATTCGAACACCTTGACAAATTTCCCGGTGATCAGGCCAGAGCGTTGAGCGAATATTCCCAACAGCGAGCGCCCGATGCTCAGACCATCAACGATCTTGCCTTGGGCAACTATCGAGAGATGGCATCGGACGTAAAGAAGCCATTGTATCTTCTTCGCAAATGGATTGAAGAGAAGCTTTACATATACGTGCCTAGTGTAGGTTGGGCTACGCAGTACGCCCGCGTCACATTCAGCAATATGCGTTACTCAGAGGTGCAAAAGGCGGCCAACAAGCAGGCAGCGATATTGAACGTCGCCGTTGGACTGAGCACCGCCACTTTGCTCGGATCGATATTCTGGTTTGTTCGGTCCAGAGGTCCAGAACGTGCGAAGATGGGCATTCTCCGATCAATATGCTGGGCTGCGCAAAGAACCCAACATATGCTACAGGGTTGACTTCCTATCATTAGCTTGCGAAGTTAATGTATAAGATTGCTGATGGTCTACGGAAACTGACGGGTGCATCACAATACGACCAAGGGACAACCTGAACAACCCCTACTTCTAATGGACCAGTAAGATGTGGCTTGAGGACTCCTCGTAGCTGCCTGTTTATCTCTCCGCTCACAGCATCGGTGTCAAATCGTATTTGGTGCCAATATAGTCAGGCAATGCGCTTCAGGCATTATTCGACGGGCTCGACATACATGCGGGACTCAAGGGAAAGACGACTTGCGACTGGCTCGGGTGAGGTGCCGCCAAGGCCGCCACACCGTCTCATTTGTGACCTTCCGCCTCAGCTCTCTCAGCCGCCTCTTCGACGCCTATAGCTATTTGTCTTTGCTGTCGCATAATGCACTGCAAAGTCAATCAAGCCACCCATAATGAATTCAGTCGTTCCCCATATACATGTTGGTGCTCTTCGTGCGGGCTCAACGCGTGAAGCGATCCTCGGTATACGGTACTCACGCAGCCTTGCCGGGACGGAGATCAGTAAGACTAAGGAGAATTGGATAGGTGTCGCTGACCCGCGTAGAGGTAGTAAGACTTGGTCTACTAGAAGACAGTACAATGAAAGATATACCGCAAATCGACCTCACAGAGTTGTATCTCGAAGAAGCACAAGTCAAGCTGGGGAACGAAAAAGGAAAGCATGTGCATCAAGATGAAAAGGAAAGGTTCTATATAGTCAGAGCTCAACTAAATATGGCAAGAGACGGGATCGTGGACTTTTCACTGAACAGTTGCGTACGTTTTGTCTTAAATGGCTGTATGCGGAACGTTCAAGAGGATTGGAACGCCTATGATTGTGTCAAAGCAGCCGGAGATATGGTCGTACCCCAAAGTGAGGAAAACAGTGAGGTTCGATCCCAGCCATATCTTGCACAGGGTTCACACCTTAAAGACCATTTTCTCGACATCGTTGTCAACCATGACGTCCAGAGCACAAAACCCATGGAGGGCTTCTCCAGTAAACCCCACGCCCTTGCGAGCCTGGTCACATCGGCACCTACGTGCCCAGCCTTCTATGCGCAGAAAGACGACCAGGCTCAACTTCTACGCTTGGTAGGCAGACCAATATTACAGACTAAAACCGACTGGCCCGTTGCTAATGATTGTTCAGTACTACGATATCGGTGTCGTGCTCGAGCTCGATACAGCTAACCAAAAGGCTGAGAGTATGTTCAGATCGGTCTTGACAGCTGCTGAGCCTTCGACAATGATATCCACGTCACAGATGCGTCCAACTTCCAACTCCTTTCGATATCGCATAAACGCTTCCGGGGCAAGCAGTGAGCCATTTTTGAATCCGAGCTTTTCTGGCCATGCTGCGCTACTCATAGATTATGCCGCGTTTATTCTTCCGCTCTTAATCTTGATGGTTTTCACTCCCAAATGGCTAAAGAGGCAGTTTCGTCGCCAGGCACTTCCAGGGTACCATAGATTCGAGTGGCAATGTGTACGTATTTCATCCCCGTCGCTAACATGGAGATTCAGAGTCTACTCGAGGCTGACACGCTTGACAGGACTGTGGCGACGCTTTGTTTGGCGACTACAAAGCGGGAACAACAAATGATCTTGCGCCTCTTGGATATCAGTTATCGTCGATCAACGAGCGTCGTCTCGTTGAGAGGCCATCTGGCTCCTCCAATCATCGTGACTCGGTTGATATCACAGTTACATCTCTCAAGGACTCGACGACTTTCCAGGCATCAAGTGCCTCTTCCAAACAAGTTAACCCACCAGAACAGGTTCAGAAAGTGATAGCTACTCCAGACTCTCACTTCACCGTGGCTTACGAGGAAGAAGCCGCAAACCCCATTGGTCATCGTTTCCTGGAGCTCTGTGTTAACACGAGCCGTCTCACTATCTGTCTAGCAGAGCTGAACCTTAACGGAAGCGATTACGATGCGCAGAAAATTGTGCGAACCGACGCACAGCTTTTTCGACTAATTTACGAGAATTATCACCGGGTCCGAAAGCTACGGCGCTTAGCGTTCCTCTACACTCCAGTCGATATCCAATTCGTAAGATTCAGCGTTTTCGATGGAGGGCATGTTGGTATCTACGAAGGCCCGATGTCATTACCCCCGGAATCCGAAGTACGGAAGAGAAACTATCACTACTACAAGTGCCCTCTCGAACCTTTGCCACCCATCGACCACCGTACATTCTTCCACTACTTCTGGAACCATCGCCGTCACCAGAGCTCACCTAGCAGCATCTTTATCAGTCGGATGCCAAAGAAGTTGGGACGGAGTATGCGTGAACAAGATATGCCAGACCAGCTTAACCTTGGATGGGGTGTGCATATCATCGAAGGCCCAAACAAGAAGTTGATCAGCCTTCTGCTATTCCTGATTGTTCTACTGAGCTTCATTATCTCGCTTGTTTATTCGTGCGCGACGCACGCAGACGAGAGCGGCTTCGGCATCGGGCAATGGATACTCGCATCTCTGACCGTCGGCGTGAGTGCTGTCTACTTCCATGTATCGGAGTGACGTTGTCTGCTGAAGGCAGACGCGAGTCTCCACGACACATCGATTTCGGTCGGAGTCGGGTCAACAGAGAATGTTGCGCTGCGCTCAAGAGATGAGGGACTGGCCGCCTGAAGCCTTGCCTTCAGCTGCACGATGTCCACGCGCCTGTACGACACAAACCTTGGACTGCTCTCCATTTTCCCTAGCTTGGCTGCCTTCATGCACCCGTATAAGTGACATGGTTCACGCTGCACCAGATGAAGGCTTGTCTGATGTGGTTCTATACAGCGGCCACCCCTTGCCTGGATCTGGATACCTGGATGAAGGATCAAATCCTCGGGCTCATATAACGTTAATGATTATAGTCCACTCCCAAGCCATCTCGAAGACTATTTTAAGCCGTGTTTATAGTTGCGTCTCTCGGTCATCGCAATGACGTTCTTCACCTCGCCTCGCCTAAGACAATATATAAGACAAGCTACACCAAGCTCCACATCATCGCTGCACCCCACATCGAATTGTGGGGAGGATTCGGAGCGACATCCGCACGTGTGCACCCGCCCCAACTTGGCGTCATCGCCTAAATAGTCCACAATTGAAGACATTGTGGTCGAGATTGGGCGCTTGCAGAATACGCCGGTGTTTCCGAAAATCTCGAAGTGAAATGCGGTCTACGAAGGCTCGCCTACGAACCACCAATCTATCTTTGTACTACATCACGCATCATTCATTTTCATCAAGCTGGGCACTTGTATCTCCTCATGTCTAGACGCATATTTCCCCCTCGCGTGGCAAGCTCTCGGCTATTATCTCTTCACTCAAGCATCCGCACCATCTATCCTACACTCCGCCCACTATGCGGGTAAATACACGGACCTCTTAAAACACACCCATTGACCATTATACCATGATATGCGACCTTCCAGAAATGGCCATTTCGCCGTAGTGACATGGTGGTCATCGAGAAAGCCATGTGCTCGTGGCTTCCTCCTGTAATCAAAGGCTTCCTTTTGGTCGAGACTACGGCTTTGTTGGTATGCGAGTGCCTCAGCAGCCACGCTCCCGGGTCAGACGCAATGAAGTCACGCGTGGCACTTGGATTCGAACCTGGATGTGGTTCTAAGAATGGTCTATTCTGGACACAAACCTTGTATATCGCCGCCTACTTTGCGACTGACCCGGAACGAACAGATTATACTGTGGTCGCTTGGCAGCAATAGTGCTACTAATAAGGTAACTTGTCGCTCCAAAAGTTTTGCTGTGCCACGATCACTCTTGTTTGATACTCCGGAAGGCTGTACAACTACTTCCAAACAATACACCAACCGGCTGAAAAGCTAAGCCTGAACTCGAACGAACAGAATGCGCACAGCTTACGGTATTGCGGCGCTCGCGGGTCTAGGTAAATTTATCACTACTTTGCATCAGCAAACCCACTAAGAACCTTTCAGCGGTTGGTAGACCTGCACCAGAGCCGTTGCCTCTAGAAGCACGCGCGGTCGCGATCGTCGATCAAGAGACTGGCTTCACATTCTCTGAGACTACAGCCGCAGCAACACTGTCGTCCAACATTGTGTATCGCATAGCTACACCCGCCAACGTTCCTGCTGGTCAGCCATACGATGTTGTTCTTCAAGTTATCGCACCAAACGCTCTAGGGTGGGTGGGGCTTGCCTGGGGAGGCAGCATGATCCGCAACCCACTCACGGTCGCATATCCTAATGGCCAAAAACCGAC
>TARA_R110002003_G_scaffold175_3_pt1 | contig 58110 bp, 51 predicted proteins | sample TARA_R110002003 | Tara Oceans TARA_R110002003 (sample SAMEA4396441) | marine metagenome | biome: Westerlies Biome; feature: [SRF] surface water layer (ENVO:00010504); material: water (ENVO:00002006), including particulate matter (ENVO:01000060) such as... | depth 5 m | reverse complement strand
AAGAAGAAGGAACACAGTGTATATCGCCGCGTGCCGAGCTTATGAAAGAAGGTTTTGCGTAGCCCGAGGCACGTTCCCGCCAGAGTTGGCTCGCGCCCTGCCCATAGACGCTCCAGTACGCGGAGAAACGACATTGTTGCCAGCAGAACCCGGCCGATGGCCGCTGTTGCTACGCGGACGGCCAGACGAGCGCCGCGCCGCAGACGATGCATGATGCTCAACTTGCTGTGTATGATGCCGGCGCTGCAAAGACGCAAGCAGAGACGAGTCAGATCCACCTGATCCCAGAATGCAGATTCGTGAACAAGAAGAAGGGCCTAGAATGAAGTCTAGGGATAGAATTAAGAGTACATCGATTCGGCCATCGAAGAATGCTCGTCCTGAGAGTTCTAGGGACTTAAGAGTCAACGTACCGAAGTCTGGCTGTTCTGTCGCTCGTACTCCTTCGGCCGTCTATCTCTTGATGCATCGTCTTGCAGCCGAAGATTTTCGAGCCGACCTTGACTTAAAGGGTCCGAGTCGTCCAAGCGCATAGGTGACGCTGCCGCCGAGGTCGACAAGGCTGGCTTTGCCACCGTTCCGTTCTGGCGAGCTTCAGCGAGCTTTGCAAGCTTGTCCCATCGGTCTTGCCGGCTCTGCTGTCTTTGACCGGCATTGTTCTGCGACTCCGCGTAGTCGTGCGAACAGTCATCGAAGAGCTGCGGGTTGACCTCCATGAACAGCTTCATCGCGTTGTACACCATGCCGTGAATCGTCCTAAGTGCAGTGTTAACGAGTTGCTCAGACTATGAGCCGAAGAGATCCTACCTGTTCCAATGTCCTTTACTGTTCTCATACAACGGGGCGAACATGATTGGCAGGATGACTTCGACATTGTCGCTGACAAGGTTACAGAAGTATTCGTTGTTCCAGAAGTAGAGTGCTCGCTCAGCAACCTGGAAATGGGGACTGGCGACTGATTTTGCCAATTGATTGAACAACGGCTCCTGCACCTTGGCAAACTCGGCAGGGTCCATGACCTCGAAAATGTCCTCCACTTCATTCAGGAACATGACCTCCTTGGTGCTGTTGACTTTCGGCCAATAACGCAAAAGGCCAAGCACGACCTGGACTGGTCAGCAGGGTACGTCAGATCTGATGCTTTACCTTACCTCTTCTGTCAAAGCAGCATCCTTCTCGAGAAATTGCACAATGCAATACGCCAATTGTGGGTGATACATGCTCAGACTCTTGACTTTGTGCAAGGGAATGAGGACCCTGGTGAGGAAAAGTTTGTGCTCCTCCTTCAGTGGCAGCGCGAAACCATTGATAATGGAGCCGAGAATCTCGAGAAGTTCGGCGATGCCGTTGAACCGCTCCGTCTCATAAATGAACTGGAAGAAGACGTTGTTGATGGAGCGGCGGATATATGAGCGCAGGTTGAGGAACTTCCCGTAGATGCGGTGCAGAGTGGTCTTGAGAAAGTCGCGTTCTCGGGGGTCTTCCGAGTCGAACAGTTCCAGCAACTAGAGTACTGTCAGTAGGCTGCACGATTGCGGAGGTTTGGCACATCTCACGTTCAACACAAAGCTATGATCTATAAACGCCTTGGCGATGTTTGTGTTGAAGTCTTGACTTTCAATGAATCGCAGGAAAAATTCGTAAACGACCTGAATATGCGGCCATGCGACTTCGAGGACTGGCTCATCCTCTTCAGGGTCGAAGGCCTCGCCTTGCGGATTCATTGGTGGTGGAATGGGCCGGAACAAGTTCTTGGAGAACATCTCGACTACTCGCGGGTACATCTTTTCCGTGATGACCTGACGATTGTTGGCAACATAGTCGAGCAACTCGTGCAGGGCCAGGCGCTTGATCTCCTTCGACTTCATATCGCCACTGGCGTCGTTGAAGTCGAAGATGATGTTACATTGGTCGATCTTCTGCATGAAGAGTTCTTCTCTCTTGTTCGGGGGCACTTCGTGAAATCCCGGCAGTTTTTCCAACTCGCGCTGGCGCTGGTCTGAGATGTCGAACCGCGACGAATGCTGCCTCTTGGGTGTCCTTATTCCCTCGATGGCGTCCTTGGGCGTCGCTTGGAGGCGGTCGAAGATGAGCGACTTTTGGCCGGCTTTAGGGGGCGCGAGGTCACCGGGCATGGTCTCGGCCGCGCCTGGAGGCGGGATGTGCTGGAACTGCTGATCAGCTTTGGAACTCAACATAGGCAGGCTCATCAACATACTGGAGCACTGGGACTGATAACGACGCTCGGCGCTAGAGGCTGTCCCATCCTATGGGGCGTCCCCGGACCTGAAGCGCCAGCAGCACCCGCGCTGTTGGAGCCCGCGGCGCCCTGCTGTCCGCCAAACTGTGGAGCACCACCCATTGAGCCGGGAGGACCTGCTGGGCCAGGCTGTAACGAGCCGGTGCTGGGTTGGGCGCCGTCTGCGGCAGGCTGCTGGATCTTGCTCCGCGCGTCGGCGAGCTGTGTCTGGGACGAGGACGGAGTGGGCTGAGCCGAGTTGGAGGGCGAGTTGGAGGCGCCTTGCGAGGGCGAGGCGGTGCCAGAGGTCGAGTCCTTCTTCTTAGATGACTTGTTACCCTCTTTAGCCCGTGAGAGCTGTTCATGCTAAGCATGTTAGCTTCTGTGCACAGAGAGGGGTAGGCTGCGGATGGCGAGGAGTGAGGTGCACAGAGGGGATAGCTGGGGACTTACAACCCTTTGCCTAAAGCCCTTCATGACTGCGGCCGGCGCAAATGCACGTCAGGCGGTGCGGAGGTCTGGCGGAGGAAAGCGTCCGAGTTGGGGGCTGCCCAGATGGCGTCCGCGGTGAAGTCGCAACCCAACAGCGCCAATGCAGCTCGACGGAAGGAATGCGCACGCTCAATGTAACCGGCGGAAGGCGTTGGGCTCAGATCGACATGGAGTCGGACGCGTGCCGTACCAGATCGTCGCTAGTGTTGGTGTTCAGGACGGTGCGCGGGAGTCGGCGACGGAGGAGCTCGCGAGGGGGGTGTGCAGCGGCAGCGGGCCCTGGCAACACGGCAGAGTGACGCACTTGATGGGCTGAGGTGTGGGAGTGGGCTGGAGGGATGCGCGAGCGTGGAAGAGGATAAACACGAGTAGTTTGTCTTGCTGCGTCTGCCAAGTGATGGCAGCGGTGCCAATCGAGCTGTCTCCCCATGACCGAATTGGACTAGAGGGCATGGCCCGTGTGTCTGGGAGAGACCCCGCCGATTTGGTGCAGCGGCGCCAGAGCACAACGGCCGAAACGGCGACGAGGCATGGCGAAGAGACTGCAAGGGCTGGCAGCCGAGCAGGAGGACGAGCGAAGAGTGCTCTAGTCTTCTAATGCTCTTTGTGCCGTGGTACGATAATCTGGCCGACTACAGAAATCACCAGATCCCTGTCTTGCAGAGGAAGCTGCGACTGCGCTCGCAAACCCATGCTCAACACCATGAACAACGACCTTGACGTGAGCGGTGCAGGCAGCGAAGAGCAGCATGCGCCGTGGCTGCCCATCCCGTCCCGCGCCATCTCCGTCGTCGAACACCCATGCATCGTCAAAAACATCGACAAGGGCATCGCCTCGCTAGGCGGGCCTGTTAAGTTGAGCAAAGTGAGATGAGAGGCTGAACACAACCACGAGATTCTAACCAGCAGTGCAGGGTCTGCGATCAAAAGTGGAACCCGCGAGCGACGGCGAGGATGACGACCAGTTCAAGCAACTCCTGTCTGTGTCGCTTCGGCCAGACGACCCCTTCGCCAAGCGTTTGCTCTCCACGGCAGTCACGACCAACAACCTGCTCCTCAAGGTGACGGTGCCAAAGCGAACTGGCCGCAAACGTAAGCGTGGCTCTGAGGGACCTTTCTGGAGGCCCGAGGAGACTGGTGCCTCCGAGCACGGGGTGTCCAACGGCAGTCATGCTTCACCACAGCACACCTACGCAGACGCATCCACCATATATCAAAGTCTTCAAGACAATGCCTCGACCTACAAGGTCGCCCTGGCCGGTGTATTGGACGAGACCCATCGATTCCGAAGTAAGTATTGCCATACTGGATGAAAGTCAATATCTGACAGCACAGCTATGCCCGACTTGCAGTACAGCGCGGCTCGAAATGACACCATGGTGGACCTCAGAGACCACATCATGCCTATGCGCTGTAGGCTTCCCCGTTTCTGCTGCAGAAGCCGTGCTGACACGTACTAGACAGCGAGCTGAAGAACTACAAACTCAACACGACCGCTGGTGCGAACTTGGCAAGGAGCGTGGGCCCTTCGGCTGAGTTCATACAGACGCCCGTGGCTTTCAACTATCGGTGCGTTCGGCATCCTTGACTACCAGACAGTACTAATTAGGCGCAGCTTCCAGCAAAACGCCTACGTCAAGTACACTGACCAGGGCGTGATTAATCTGCAAAAGAGCTTGGCATACAATTCATACACCATCATCAAGCCGACGGATGATGACGTGCCAAGTGGGCCCAAGCCTAACCTCCCACCAGAGTCCTCGCTCACGCCTTACCTCCAAACGCTGATCGCACAAATCCGCGCTGAACTTGACAAACGTCCCATCATTACTCGGCACTTGCTCTACAACAAGCTCGGATGGGATAGGCGGACGCGACTACGACAAGCTGCCGTATATTGCGGATACTTCTTCGAGAGTGGACCATGGCGTGAAGCTCTTGTCCGTTGGGGCGTCGACCCGCGCAAAGACCCCTCCTACCGCAAGTACCAGACCGTCTCGTTCATGTCGTACCTGAAATCCGGACGAGCCAAGCACGGAAAGACTTTCGACGAGCATGTCCAGAAACTCAGCCAAATGTCAGCGAAAGAACTGGAGACACAGCACATGTTCGACGGCAGGTCTGTCTCTGACACGGGCAATACATTCCAGTTCTGTGACATTACCGATCCGCTCATTGCGAAGATTTTGGCCACGGAAGACATTCGAACAACGTGCGCACCAACATTTCAAGGATGGTATCATGTTGGGACGTGGGCAAAAGTGACGGTCATTTTGAAGCACAAGATGAACGCTATTATTGCTGGCAACACGATAGATGACGCCCTCTACGATCGTGTCGTCGGATGGCCGGAGCTATGGGATGACCAAGAAATCGCTGCCACCTACAAGGCCGAGGTTGATAATCGCCAGATCCACAAAGAGAAACAGAAGGAGCACGATGTGATGCATAGCGTACGTTGGGCGGCAAGGAACCCAAGATATGCTTTCGAGAAGATGGAGGCTATGGACGAGCAGCAGAAACAACAGCAGCAGACCACGGAAGGAGACGAACACGCCGAGGCGGATGTTGAAGTGCCCGAAGACATGACGGAAATACCAGACACGGCAGAGACAATCCTGCGTGAAGGCGAGGATGAGGCCGGAGATGTGGAGGACTCCAACGAGGATGACGAGAACGAAGAAGGCAACGGGCGGGCGTTAGTCGAGGACATGGGTGATTTAGAGGAAGGAGACGACTCTGACGATGAGGATCTGCCCATCGTGTCGGCACGCGCGGCATCGGAGGGCCCAGCGCCTTTTGGTGGCCTCTATCGCGTGTAAACTTCCGTTCATGAGGGGCACTTCGGGGGTTGGTTGAGGAAGTGCGCGTTTAATTACCCAAGCGTCTTCAGACGACAAGTCAGATCTCTATATCCGAATGAAACCACAACCTTGAATGGAAATGCGGAGACGGAATTTCGCGATGTAATACATAGTGCGCATGTGAGGGAGGTGACCATGTCGTCAGTCTCAGGAACGGACGACCCACTTTTCGGTTCTTGGCTGGAGCGCAGGTCGGATCGCCTGAGCTTTCGTTTTCGTAACCTCACCAAATCTCGCACCACCAGCACCACCGCCCACAGCCACAGCTCCTGGCTACCGACGCCCAGTCACCTCCATAATTGTTCCTGAAGCTCTCCGCCAGCTAATTGACACGCACAATGTCCTTCGTGCGCTCTGCGTCGCAGGTTAGCCGGGTGGGCGCGCGAGTCCCGGCGTCCCGAGCGACACCCATTGCGTGGACCGCCCAGCGCGCCTTCTCGCAATCCGCCGTCAGGAAAAGCGATCAGCACTCCGAGGAGACTTTTGAGGAGTTTACTGCCAGGTACGACCATCCGAGGAGGGGTCATGTTGAGGAGTAGGAGAGGGAGGTTCTTGCGCACGCACGAGAGTCATTGGGCTTCATCAAGCTTGTCGAGAGCTGCCGCTGACGACTGCTTGCAACAGGTATGAGAAGGAATTCGACAAGGTCAACGATGTTTTCGAGCTTCAGGTACGTTTGTCACACCAGATCTAGATGCGCCCCGGCATCAACCGATCTAGCCTCGGAAGAGCTGGTTTGCGCCCTGAAGAAGGTAGCAAGCTAACAGCATACAGCGGAACCTGAACAACTGCTTCGCCTACGATCTCGTACCCTCGCCTTCTGTCATCACCGCCGCTGTCCGTGCTGCCAGGCGTGTCAATGACTTCCCCTCAGCCGTCCGAGTCTTCGAGGGTACGTCCATGCTAGAATCACGTTCATTATTACAGAACTATGGCCCTATACCTATGTCAGAAGAAGGCGCAACATAATTGCCAGGCATAGATGCGGACCATTCAAAGGATCTTGATTACTAACACATCCCAGGTATCAAGTTCAAGGTCGAAAACAAGGGGCAATACACAGAGTACCTCCAGGAGCTCGAGCCGCTGCGTGAGGAGCTTGGCATTCCATTGAAGGAGGTCATGTACCCCGACGAGAAGTAAAATGGCCATATCATTCATCCCTCCCTTCGCCATACCACGACCATGGAGCCAAATAGCTCCGTGTAAATGCCGACGTCACGATTATTTGCCTAGACAGACGGAAAGGGAGGGACGGACTGTATCACTACGCGATGTTTACGTTGGGCAGCTTGCTGTGTGTCGCGGCCATTTGGAGATTCAGGCGGTGGTGGTAGATGAGCGGTATCTCGCTGTAGTAGATGTACAGATTTCTTTGACTGAAGCATCGTGCGAAAAACCTGCGCCCTTGTGCAGCTCTCTTGACAGGTGGTGTTCTGTATCAACAACTCTCCTTGCGGAATTTCACTCATGTGTGCTGACACGGACAGAGCACAGCTTCATCTCCACAGCGACATACCGTCGCCATGTTGCTCTGTGGTCGCAGTGCTGCGCACGTATATTCACGCAAGCTTTGGTGTTTGAATGCGTAACAGATAGGGCATCTGGGAGGTCTTCAGTGTCTTGTTGGCTTTATCTTCGATTGGTAGGCGTTCGTGAGGGCCTTTAGCATAGTGTCACGTTGAAAGTGGCAGCCGGTAACAAATCATCCACCACTCAATCGACATCAATTTATCATGAGGTTAGAGATGGTGTACACGTGTTTCGAGAGAGGAAAGACTCCAACAAGTCGTGAATGTAAGGGCCTGGCTAACCTCACTGAACGTTCACTTTCACGGTCCTTGAAGATCAACCTGATACCACGGGCCACACGAACGCCGACAACGCCACTACTGCGCATGAGAAGCGAGGCGAGCATGACCCTGCAGTGCGCCTACCCAATCAGCTACAGCCTTGGCATTGTCCGGGAGTCGCGACTGCCCCCGTCACTTCTCTCTCCGCAGAGCTCAAGTCGCGAGTTCACAGCCCAGCGTATGCTGGACGCGACCTCGGCACCACCACAAGTCCTTTTCTACTTTAGCGATTGTAATGACCGTCTAGGCCGTGTAGCCTACACTCTCCCTACCGGACTTAATTTCAACCTCGCTTCTGCACCAACTACTCGTAGTGCTCTTGCGACAGGCCTGCGAAGCCTTGCGACCAATGCACCCTTCACGACCGACAACGTCGCCCACCACCACGGCATAGCGAGAGCAACCAGAGCTGCCGCATAGGAGGGACCTCAGGGAACGGCGCAAGCAGCTGTAAAGCTGCACCAGCAATCACCATGGCGACGCACAATTTCGAGGCCATGGCTGCGAAGCTTGATGATCCGAATTCTGGTACACCGCGAACGCTGTGCGCGCATACCTCATGCGCTCGCTATGGCTCCAAGCTAGAGGCTGACTGGGAGCAGATTTAAGAACTAAAGGAACACAAGCAATAGACATACGCGACAATATCGAGAGCTATTGTCAAGGCCAGCAGTATGCCGTTTTCTTGAATCACCTGGTGCCCGTGTTTCTCAAGATACTCGATGGCAACCCAGTCTTCATATCCACGTCTCCGGAACAGGTGAGAGCGCAACCCGCGATGCCGATCACGTTGCTGATTTCGAGTGTAGCGGATACGCAACTGTGTGCTTGAAATACTGCATAGACTCCCCATGAACCCCGTCGAGGCGGTAGAACCACACGCAGCGAAGATATGCGACAAACTCGTCGACCTCGTCAAGCTGGAAAACGAAGACAATGCGGTACTATGCATGAAGATCATCATGGACTTTTTGCGACACCAGACCAAGGCTCTGGCAGACCGCGTACAGCCATTCTTGGATCTGATCCAAGAAATGTTCGATACCATGAAGCAGGCAGTGCAGGATACATTCGATAGTGGCACACCAGCACCGACGTCACAGGGTGTTCCCTCGACTCCGAACAACCACCAGTACTCACAATCGCCTCGACCGAGCTCCCCAGCGACCGCACTCACTTCCGGCTCGGCCGGCGATCTTGGTTCGGAACACCAACAAACACGCATGTTGCTCAAGGGCATGCAATCGTTCAAGGTCCTCGCCGAATGTCCCATCATCGTCGTGTCTCTTTTCCAGGCATACCGCAACTGTGTGAACAAGAACGTGAAACTTTTTGTTCCCCTCATTAAGGAAGTGCTGTTGCTGCAAGCCAAACCACAAGAGAAGGCACATGAGGACGCGAAGGCCCAAGGGAAAGTCTTCACCGGAGTCAGCAAGGAGATCCGCAACCGTGCGGCGTTTGGCGACTTCATCACAGCTCAAGTCAAGACTATGAGCTTTTTGGCATACCTTCTTCGAGTGTATGCGAACCAGCTCAATGATTTTCTGCCGACCCTTCCGGACATCGTCGTTCGCCTGCTCAAGGATTGCCCGCGGGAGAAGTCTGGTGCGCGGAAGGAGCTCTTGGTGGCTATAAGGCATATCATCAACTTCAACTTTCGCAAGATCTTCCTCAAGAAGATTGATGAGCTGCTGGACGAGCGGACCTTGATCGGCGATGGCCTCACGGTTTATGAAACTATGCGGCCTCTTGCGTATAGTATGCTGGCTGATCTGATACACCACCTACGGGACTCACTTTCCAAGGAGCAGATTCGTCGCACCGTCGAAGTGTATACGAAGAATCTTCACGACACGTTCCCTGGCACCAGCTTCCAGACCATGAGCGCTAAACTGCTCCTCAATATGGCAGAATGTATAGCGAAGCTTGAACCGAAAGAGGATGCTCGCTACTTTCTGATCATGATACTGAACGCTATTGGAGACAAGTTCGCTGCTATGAACCGCCAGTATCACAACGCTGTCAAGCTATCGGCGCAGTACAACCAGCCTTCGATTGATGCGGTTGAAGAAAACCACATGGCTGTTCAAGAGCAGCCGCCTGACTGGGATGAGATTGACATTTTCAACGCGACACCGATTAAGACTTCGAACCCACGAGATAGGAGCTCTGATCCGATTGCCGACAACAAGTTTCTCTTTAAGAATCTCCTGCATGGCTTGAAGAATCTGTTCTATCAGCTAAGAGCTTGCAACCCAACAAAGATCAAAGAAGAGATTGACCCAGCCAACGCCTCTGCCAACTGGCATGAGGTTTCCTTTGGCTACAACGCAGAAGAGGTCGAAGTCTTGATCAAGCTGTTCCGCGAAGGAGCGAAGGTCTTTCGCTATTACGGCACAGACAAGAGCTCAGAGACTCAGGGCTTGTCCCCGGGAGACTTCATGGGCAACCAGCATATGATGTCAAGCGGTAAAGAGGAGAAGGAGCTTCTCGAGACGTTTGCGACTGTTTTCCACCACATCGATCCGGCCACGTTCCACGAAGTGTTTTCATCCGAGATACCCCATTTGTACGACATGATGTTCGATCATCCAGCGTTGCTGCACGTTCCTCAGTTTCTTCTTGCTTCCGAAGCCACGTCGCCGGCTTTCTCCGGCATGCTACTACAGTTCCTAATGGATCGTATCGAAGAGGTCGGCACAGCCGATGTCAAGAAATCATCGATTTTACTACGCCTCTTCAAGCTCTCATTCATGGCGGTTACGCTCTTCTCGGCACAAAACGAACAAGTGCTCTTGCCTCACGTAAGCAAGATCATCACCAAATCGATACAGCTGTCAACAACTGCCGAAGAGCCGATGAACTATTTCCTACTTCTGAGGTCCCTATTCCGCAGCATAGGCGGCGGTAGGTTCGAGCACCTCTATAAGGAAATCCTGCCACTTCTGGAGATGTTATTGGACGTCCTCAACAATCTTCTGCTGACAGCACGGAAGCCCGCCGAGCGAGACCTCTTCGTTGAGTTGTCTTTGACGGTGCCTGCACGACTCAGTAACCTCCTGCCGCACCTGAGCTATCTTATGCGCCCTCTGGTGGTAGCACTTCGAGCCGGATCAGATCTGGTTGGTCAAGGTCTACGCACGCTCGAACTGTGTGTAGACAACCTGACCGCAGATTATCTTGACCCCATCATGGCACCTGTAATCGATGAGCTCATGGCTGCTCTGTGGGAACATCTCAAACCAAACCCTTACAGTCATTTCCACGCACACACCACAATGCGCATTCTCGGCAAACTGGGTGGTCGAAATCGCAAATTCATCACCGGACCTCCGGATTTAAACTTCAAACCGTACTCCGATGATCAGTCTTCGATCGACATTCGGCTCATTGGTTCCACCAAGGACCGCGCTTTTCCTGCAGCTATAGGCATCGACACTGCCATAGCAAAACTTCACGAAGTTCCGAAGCTACCTGCAGCGAAGAAATCGGACGCCTTTCACAAACAACAAGCCTTCCGGCTCATCACTGCACATACAAAGCTTCTAGTCGGCTTCGACAGTCTTCCAGAGGATTTCGCCCAACTTGTGCGACTGCAAGCGAACGACTTGTGCGCCAAAAAATTCGACATCGGTGTTGACATTCTCACGGCATCTGAGCGAGAGAAGTCTATAGTCAAAAAGGGAGTTGAGGGTGAGACGCTGAAGAAACTCCTAAAAGCTTGCATATTCGCTGTATCGATCCCGGACCTGAAGCCAGACGCGGAAGCTTTCGTGACGAATTTAGCGAAGCACTTCACCTTTCTGGAGCTGGGAACACAGTTCGCTACCGTGAAGCACAAGAACAAGCCGTTCGATGTCCACTCCGGTGAAGGTCCCGTTGTTATTGAGAGTGAGGTAGTTTCGGAGGCCATCGGCGAATCTCTGGCATCAGAGCACCCAGGCGTGCGAGAGGCAGCCGAGCAAGCGATCCTGACGATACGCGACACGATCAAGGCCATCTTCGGGAGCGACAAAGAGTTAGACAAATTTTCGTTCTTTAACGAGTTGTCCAGTACGTTCTGTCACAACTGCCACGCCGATGACTGGTTCATGAAGTCGGGCGGCACCAGAGGCATCGAAATTGTGATCAAGCAACTCGAGCTGCCGCAGACTTGGATGGTTACCCGCCATTTTGAACTCATTCGAGCACTGAACTTTGTCATGAAAGACATGCCCATCGACCTCGACTCGAAGACCCGCATACAGGCGGAACGATTAATCGAGGACCTCATTCGACGGTGTCATAAGAAGACGACCAAGGAAGACTTCGAGAAGGGCAACAACATCACGTTCCGCTTGTGTGGACAGCTAGTTGGCGATTTGTCACACATGAATAAGAGTGTACGAGAAGCAACACAACAAGCGTTTCATGTCCTGGCAGATGCTACTGGCCTAGGTATACACGAGCTAATCATGCCGGTCAAGGATAGACTCGTTGTACCCATTTGGACGAAACCGCTCAGAGCGCTACCCTTCAGCATACAGATTGCATATATTGATGCCATTACCTTTTGTCTGAAGCTCAAGAACAATATACTGGAGTTCAACGATCAACTCACCAGGCTTCTGATGGAATCATTGGCACTAGCGGACGCGGAGGACGAAGGTCTCGCCAGTAAACCGTTCGAGCAGCGTAATGCTGAGCACATTGTCAATCTGCGAGTCGCATGTATCCGTCTCTTGTCCACAGCTCAAAGCTTTCCGGAATTTAGCACTACGCCCCCCAACCAGACCTTCCTTCGCATTATTGCGGTCTTCTTCAAATGCCTCTACTCAAGGTCACCCGAAGTCATCGAAGCAGCCAACATCGGGCTGTCGGGCGTCATCTCAGCAACCAACAAGCTACCAAAGGATGTCCTCCAGAGTGGTCTTCGGCCCATCCTGGTCAACCTCCAAGATCCACGAAAACTCTCAGTGGAAAATCTGGATGGCTTGGCACGTCTATTGAAGCTTCTCACTAATTACTTCAAAGTGGAGATTGGTACGCGTCTCTTAGACCATCTCAAGAGTATCGCAGATCAGAACAGCTTGCAAAAGATCAGTTTCAAGATGATCGAGCAAAACGACAAGATGAAGATTGTCACGGGCATCTTCAACATTTTCCATCTGTTACCGCCCGCGGCTGTAACCTTCCTCAAGCAAATCATCGAAAAGGTCATCGAGCTAGAGACGGCACTCAGGCGCACGCATTACAGCCCATTTCGTGAGCCTCTCATCAAGTATCTTTGCATGTATCCCAAGGATGCCTGGGACCACTTCGCACCGAACCTCAAGGACCAGACACAAGGCCGCTTCTTTGCTCAACTACTCGAGAACGAAGCGAGCGGCGCTTTGCGGAAACAAGTCATGGACGATGTACCTGGCTTTCTAGGCGCGATCAATTTCGAGGGAACCGACAAGGAGAAGTGCCAGGCTCAACTCAACGCCATCCACATCGCTCACTCGTTGAGTCGGTTCGAAGAGTCGAGCAAATGGCTTGCTTCAAATGACGACCTCAGGAAGGGACTGTTTGAGGCAGCGAAGTCACTCGAGAAAAAATTACGGTCCAATAGCATCGACTCCGAGCTGCGTCTAGCCACCGAACAAGCTGGCGATCAGATCATGGTCATTTTCACCACTTACCTCAAGCACGAGCCGAGCAGTCTGGACTTCCTATTTGAGCTGATTGATGCAATCACTTCCGAAGAGCTGAAAGCATCTCCGCGCCTGTACGACTTCATCTACGAGCATATCGTGTCTAGTGATGCTATCGATTACTGGAAGACCCTTGTGCACAAGTGTATCGATCTTTACACCTCGCGCACGTCGTCTCAGAAGACAAAGACCTTCCTTTTCCGTTACATTGTCAACCCCATTTTCGCCATGGATGTTAAGCGCAATTGGGACAGCCTGTTTGACCATAAGTCAAAGGGTACAAAGTTGATGGATCGTGGCATGACTGAGACAATTCACAACCGCTTGTGGAAGCCTCAGTCATTGACTGATACGTCAGAAGAAACTGCGCAACTCGGTGTCGACCACTCGCGGATGGAGCTTCTTCAGTTGACAACGTTGCTACTCAAGCATTATTCTGGCATGATACAAGAAGCTCGCAAGGATGTCATCAAGTTCGCCTGGAACTACATCAAGCTCGAAGACATCATCAACAAGTACGCTGCATACGTGCTCATTGCATTTTTCATCGCAGTCTTCGATACGCCCATGAAGATCGCCATCCAAGTGTATCAGGCCCTTCTCAAGGCGCATCAGAACGAAGGGCGTTCACTCGTGATGCAAGCTCTCGAGCTTATGGCCCCAGTTCTGAAGAAGCGAATGGGTGGCGGTGATCCGAAGATGCCTCGGTGGATTCAGTACCCTAGAAAGGTGCTCTCCGAAGAGAGTTCCAATTTGCAGCAACTGATGAGCATCTTCAACTTCATCGTTAGACATCCGGACCTATTCTATGAGGGAAGAGAGCATCTATCGAGTATCATTATTGCAGCTCTGAACAAGATCGCGCAACCGCCGAACCCATCGACCGACGCTAAGAAACTCGCCCTGAACTTGATCAGCCTGATACGGACATGGGAGGAGCGAACAGCAAGCGAAGCTGGCAGTACGGCTGATCGCGCTTCGCAGTCGCCGCAGGCAGCGAAGAGAAAGGCCGACGGCACCCTTGTACCTCCCGGTTCTTTGCCAAAAGGTTTTGTCGCTTCGGCTGCAACGCGGATGATGCTCATCAAATACCTCATCCAATTCATCGCCTATCTGCCCGAGCGTTACCCAGTCGCCTCTCCGAAGCCCAAGGACGCCACCGCCTTGAGCCTCAACGGGCCACAGCCGGCTGAGATTTGCCGAAAGGCAGTCCAGCTACTCCACGATCTACTGTCGCCGAGACTATGGAACGATCTCGATCTTGACCTTATGCTCACGAAGAAGATCGAGGAAATCTTGCTTACGGAAATGAAGCAAGATGACAAACCTGAGCAGTTCCACACACGGATGATCAATACATTGCAGATTGTGAAAGTCATTGTTAATGTTAGGTCGGACGAATGGGTGTTGCAGCGCGTTCCACAATTTCAAAAGGTCCTGGAAAAGCCTATCCGCTCCGAGAATGCAGATGTACAAGCCAGCCTACATGCAGTTGACGAGTCGGAGGATGGATCGCGGAAGCTACAGCCCACCCTAAAGCGGATCTTGGAGGTGATGCCAGAGCCTGTTACTGATGATGAAGGCAACACGGAAGAGTCGCCATCTACTGAATTCGTCAACTTCCTAGGAGCTGTCGCAACCGAGGCGCTGTCTAACGGCTCATACGTCTGCGCGATCAACATCCTTTGGACTTTGTGCCAAAACGGCCAGAGGAAATTGATCAACACATCACGCAAATCATGAAGGCGTTCCAAGGCAAGATGGCCAAAGATCACCTTGCTGGCAATAGCGGCATGCCCGGTCAGCCTGTACCGCCCGGCTTGCGGCCTGAAGGTGCGAATCCGCCCACCGATCCCCGCGAACTTGAAGTCCAGACCGATCTTGTCCTCAAGACCGTAGACATTCTCGCCGCACGAATGACCGAATTGGGTGAGAATCGTCGACCGTATCTCAGCGTCCTCGCCTCGCTTGTCGAGCGGTCCCAGGTCAACTCTGTATGCATGAAGGTTCTTGATCTGGTCGAAGACTGGATTTTCGTCCCAGAGCAGGTTGTACCGACTCTCAAGGAGAAGACAGCTGTGCTCAGCAAGATGCTGCTGTTCGAGCATCGACAAGATACGTCGCTTCTGACGCGCTTCCTAGACCTGGTTATCAGGATCTATGAGGACCCTAAGATCACTCGATCTGAGCTTACTGTGCGCATGGAGCATGCCTTCCTCATCGGTACACGAGCGCAAGATGTTGAGATGCGCAACCGATACATGACGATCTTCGACAAGAGCTTAAGTCGCACAGCAGCAAGCCGCTTAAGCTACGTGCTTGCAAGCCAGAATTGGGACACTCTTTCTGACAGCTACTGGCTGAGCCAGGTGATTCACCTGATGTTCGGCTCGATAGAGATGAACACGCCCGCTCAGTTACACGCCGAGGATTTCCGCCTAGTGCAGCCGACGACCCTGTTCGGAACCTACAGCAAAGACTCGAGGATCGCAGACGTCATTGTCGATGATGAGTTGGAGAATTTGGTCAGTGGTCATCGTCGCTTCTGCAATCAGCTGGCCGATGTCAAGATCAAAGACATCTTCGAGCCACTTGGACATCTGCAACATACGGACAGCAATCTGGCCCATGATATTTGGATCGCATTCTTTCCGCTTGCGTGGACCGCACTTACCAAGGACGACCAGAGCGACCTCGAGAAGGGCATGGCAGCGCTGCTGACGAAGGACTATCACTCTCGTCAGCTCGACAAGCGACCAAACTGTGTTGCTACTATGCTCGATGCTATTGTGCACGCGCGCCCGCGGGTTAAGTTTCCGCCGCACATCATGAAGTATTTGGCTCAGACATACAACGCCTGGTACACCGCCGCTGTGTACATGGAAGATTCTGCAATCTCGCCAGTTGTCGACGTGGAAAAGTTGAGGGAGAGCAATCTCGACGCTCTTCTGGAGATATACAGCGGTCTACAGGAAGACGATCTCTTCTACGGTACCTGGCGACGACGATGCCAATTCATCGAAACCAATGCCGCGCTGTCGTATGAGCAGTGCGGCATCTGGGACAAGGCCCAGCAGATGTACGAAGCTGCTCAGATCAAAGCGAGAACATCGGTACTACCCTTCTCCACCGGCGAATACATGCTTTGGGAAGATCACTGGGTGATTTGTGCACAAAAGCTGCAACAGTGGGAAATCTTGAGCGACTTTGCCAAGCATGAAAACTTCAACGATCTCTACCTGGAGTCGACATGGCGCGTGTTCGATGCATGGCAGAACCAAGAAACCCGAGAGCAGCTTGATGCTACTATAAAGGCTGTCAGCGATGCACCCACTCCACGCCGAGTGTTCTTCCAGACTTTTATGTCGTTGCTTAAGCTGCACAACAAGCAAGAGTCGCAGCCAGAATTCCATCGGTTGTGCGACGAATCGATCCAACTCTCAATCCGAAAGTGGCATCAACTTCCTCGACGGATCACTCAGGCCCACATTCCCCTCCTCCAGCACTTCCAGCAGCTAGTAGAGTTGCACGATGCCAGCGTCATTTGCCAGAGCCTAGCGCAGACGACACAAGCCAATCTCGACCTCAAGTCTCAGGAGCTTAAGTTACTGCTTAGCACATGGCGTGATCGTCTGCCAAACTTCTGGGATGACATCAACGCCTGGCAGGATCTCGTCACCTGGCGTCAGCACATCTTCCAACTCATCAACGGCGTATACCTTGGCCTGCTACCACCCAACCAGAATAATGCGAGTGGCAACTCTTTCGCATATCGAGGCTACCATGAGACGGCATGGATCATTAATCGCTTCGCACATGTTGCACGGAAGCACAACCTGCCAGAAGTGTGCATCAACCAGCTCGGCCGTATCTACACACTCCCCAACATTGAAATTCAGGAAGCCTTCCTCAAGCTACGAGAGCAGGCCAAGTGCCATTACCAGATCAAAGCCGACCTTAATAGCGGGCTGGATGTTATTAACAACACGAATCTCAATTATTTTGGTCCCCAACAGAAAGCGGAATTCTATACGCTCAAAGGCATGTTCCTTGCCAAGCTTGGTCAGAAAAATGAAGCATCTGAGGCATTCGGGACCGCTTTGTACTTTGATATCAAGCTGCCTAAAGCATGGGCGGAGTGGGGCCGGTACAACGACATGCTTTTCAAGGAAGAGCCACAGAACTTGGAGCGAGCTGAAGCGGCGCTTAGTTGTTACCTCGAAGCTGCGAGCCAGTTCAAGAACGCCAAGTCCAGGAAGCTCCTTGGACGCGTACTGTGGCTGCTCAGTCTGGACAATCCAGAGCGCAAGTTGGCCGAGAAGTTTGAAGAATTCAAGGGCGATACACCGGCCTGGTACTGGATCACGTACATCCCGCAGTTGCTCAACAGTCTCTCGCGGCAAGAAGCGCCCATCGCCAGGTCAATCCTCGGTAAACTGGCAAAGACATACCCACAAGCATTATACTGCCATCTTCGAACGACTCGGGAGGACATGGTTGTGCTTAAGAAGAACCACGAACAACAGCAAGCGAAAGAGAAGGCAGCGAAAGCGAAGCAACAGGGTCAAGGTTCGCCGTCAACGAAGCAAGGATCACCTGAGGCGGCACGACCAGGCTCGAGCGGCAACCGTCCAGCATCCGCAAGTGGTGAAAGCAAGCCTGCCACAAATGGCACCTCAAGCGGTACCGTTAAGACAGAGGGTGGTCAGCAAGGCAGTCCAACTACGACTGCCGCTGCCGCTGCACCAGCCGCCGACACGCCCCCAGCGCCTAAGAAGCCCTGGGATCATGTGGAAGAAATCAGTGCGATCCTCAAAACGGCGTTCCCGCTGCTCGCCCTTTCCATGGAGACGATGCTCGACCAGATTCAAAAGAACTTCAAGTGCCCTCCAGACGAAGACGCCTACCGGCTCATCGTGGCTCTGCTGAACGATGGTCTGTCGTACGTTGGTCGCCAGCCCAATCTTTACGCGCGCGAGATCAAGCTTCCCGCATCTACTGAGGCGAACATTACACGTTTTGCTGAGTCAGTGCTGCCACCCCATATTCGCAAGGCGTTTGAGCGAGACTTCGTCACGAACAAGCCTACTATGTATGAGTATATTCAGAAGCTACGCACTTGGCGCAATCGATTCGAGGAGAGGCTCGACCGCAGAAAGCTCACTGTGCCTCTAGAAGGCTATACGCACCAGCTCAGCGAATTCCGCTTCCTCAAGTTCGATGACGTGGAGGTTCCTGGTCAATATTTGCAGCATCGCGACAAGAACTCCGACTTCGTCCGCATCGAGCGCTTCCTGCCAGATGTCGAACTGGTGCGTGGCATTGGCATCTGTCACCGTCGCCTCAGGATACGTGGCCACGATGGGAGCGTACATCCCTTCGCCATACAATTCCCCGCTGCTAGAAGCTCCCGTCGTGAGGAGCGCATTCTGCAGCTCTTCCGCATTTTCAATGGTATCTTGGCAAAGAGGAAGGAGTCAAGGCGGCGGAACTTGCAGTTCCACCTCCCACTCATGGTACCAATCACGCCTAGTGTTCGCATGGTACAGGATGACGCGAGCTACATGAGTATGCAGGGCATCTACGAAGACTACTGCCGCAAGAATGGGATCAACAAGGATGAGCCTGTCCTCTTTTCAATCGAGAAGCTCAGAGCGCTTCAACCGGTAAGTACCGAAGAATCTTCCGCATCAGATACAGCGGTGGCTGATGATGACCAGAAATCAATCGATCATGCGAACTCCATCCGTCTCGAAACCTTCGCCGCGGTGCAGGAGAAGTACGTTCCACCCACCATTCTACAGGATTACTTCCGCTCCACCTTCCCTCACTTCAGCGACTTCTGGCTCTTCCGCCGCACGCTGTCATACCAACTTGCAGCTCTTACATTCATGACCTACGTCATGCACATGAACACGCGCTTCCCTCAGAAAATGAGCATTTCACGTGCAACCGGTCGCGTATGGGGCTCCGAGCTCATCCCCAGCATGGCCGTCGGCAAACCTATCCTTCACAACTCGGAGCCTGTTCCCTTCCGCCTCACGCCCAATCTGCAAACCATGATGGGCCCGCTCAACATGGAAGGGATATTTGCGCCGGCGCTCATGACGGTCGCTCGATCACTTATCGAGCCGGAAGGCGATAGCAACCTCGAAATGCAACTCAGCATCTTCATGCGGGACGAGATGAACCACTGGTTCACCAGCCAGCACAAGTCGAGCCAACTGACGCCTGAAGTGTTAAGGGAGAGTGTGCAGAGTAACAGCGAGATGGTGGTCAAGAGGGCAAGCGCGATGGGTAGCCTGCCTACAGTCAACAACCTGCCAGCGAATCAAACGGTGGTGGATCTTGTTAGTGTGGCAGTGGACCCGAGGAAGTTGAGTGCGATGGACCCGCTTTGGATGGGGTATCTGTAGGAGAGAGAGAGAAGAATATTGAAGCGATGGTGCATGGCGTTGGAGGAAAAAGTGTATCAAGCCTGGCAGGGCTTTTGTTTATCTGGGAGATTTATTTGGTGCATGGTGTTTCGATCGAAGTCTATATCTCGTTTGTTCAAGGTGGTTCTCTCAAGTAGCTTGCACGCGTGTCCAGACAAGCGTAGATTGTATGCACATGATGCGTTCGCATAAGAAATAGCTATAACCAACATCATTACATATGCATCCATGCATATTCACTCGCTCATCACAGTCGGTGAACATTCATCGCACGTTCTAGCGGTTCCTCTGGCGGAGTAAGCCAAGATTGCAGGGATAAAATCGGAGTAATATCCCCAGCAACCACAGCCCTTCATCTCCTCTCTGAAACACGTTTCCACCAACCCAGCGCTAGCTCCCGGCACACGGCATTTGTTACCAATTCCGCGCCATGGGTCATCTCCACTTTCATCAATTCGAGTCGGTTTCTTGCGCGGAGGCTGGTGTGTGTCTTGATTGTTCCATCTCCTCACAAGCGACATTATCCCCCTATCACTCAAGAACTGGGGATCAGACCTCCTAGACCCAACTTTGTACCATGCTGTATATTATGGCTAGTAGCTACAGCACTGGAAGATCTCTCGAGCATCATCATTCCAATTCGTCAGTTCAATAAACGACTGTGTTTCAATGCTTCTAGACTCAGCACTTGAAACACCCGAACGCCAAGCTTTGATCAAGCATTTGTCGAGATTGCTTCCCGATGCCTTGTCTTTGGGATGGGTAGATGAGGCTACGCACGGTTACGTATGCGTCTGAGGAGGCGCGATGGGTCGAAGTATGTGCCGCTGCGGTTGAGAGGTTGTGATGCGGGAGTCGGCTGCATCGACTCTAGGTTAACTAATCAGATATAGGACACGGGTTGTGTTTGGATCTAGAGCTGGTCAACGAGCAGGTAAGGGGGAGGAGATCTCGGACAAAGCATCAGCGAGTGAGAGATTGAGATTGAGATAGGGTTGGATCACCGCAAGGTTCCATGCCATTATTGCGCGTCTTGGTATATCTACTCATTGCACATCACCTCCCTACCTACCATTCCACATCGGTCGTGCTTTACTTTCTACAGTCCCTCCTTTCCTGCTGTGCAGGTCTCCTCCCTTCACCATGCATTTCCCTACCCTCCTCATCGCAGCCGCCTCACTCCTCCCCACCACGCTCGCCCAACTCTCAGGCAAAGTCGGCCCCCTGACAACCCACGCCACCAAAACAGCCAAGAAGACGTGCAACGTCTTGAACTATGGCGCTGTGGCTGATAAGAGCACGGATATCGGACCCGCACTGCTTTCAGCCTTCACGGCGTGCAAAACGGGTGGGACCGTCGTCGTGCCGGCCGGCCACTATGCGATCGCGACGTGGGTGACGTTTGAAGGCGGGAAAGCGTGGGCGCTGCAGCTTGATGGGACGATTTATCGCACGGGCACGGGCGCGGGGAATATGTTGTTTGTGCGGAATGCGAATGATTTTGAGATGTTTAGCAGTACGGGCAAGGGGGCGATTCAAGGTAAGTCAAATCCGTATGATATGGTTAGCTTGATGTCTCAGGTGCTGATGCGTGTATAGGCAACGGCTATGAGGACCATAAGAATGGGAAAAGAGATGGTGCGAGGCTGCTACGCATTGAGAAGACGACGAATTTCTCGGTGCATGATATCATCCTTGTTGATGCGCCCATGTTCCACTTCGTCATGTCGACTGTCACCAACGGGGAGGCATATAACATGGCCATTCGAGGCGGTGACTGGGGCGGTCTCGACGGCGTGGATGTCTGGGGTACGAATGTTTGGATCCACGATGTAAGTTCCATCCTCCTATCCCTCCTCCTCCATTCTCGAATCAAACGCCTAACCCCACCTCACAGATCATGGTAACAAACAAAGACGAATGCGTAACCGTCAAATCTCCCAGCACAAACATCCTCGTCGAAAACATCTACTGCAACTCCTCCGGCGGCTGCGCCATCGGCTCCCTCGGCGCCGAGACCGCAATCTCCAACGTCCTCTACCGCAACATCTACACCTGGAAGTCCAACCAGATGATGATGATCAAATCCAATGGCGGCTCAGGGTACGTCGAGGACGTGCGGTTCGAGAACTTCATCGGCCATGGGAACGCGTGGAATTTGGACATCGACCAGTACTGGGCCAGCATGAGCGCAGCCGCAGGCGATGGCGTCAAGTTGACTAACTTGACGTTTAACAACTGGAAGGGCACGGTGGCGAACGGGGCTCAAAGAGGGCCGGTCAAGGTCGTGTGTGCGGATAAGGCGCCGTGCACGGATATCACTATCTCGGATCTGGCGATGTGGACAGAAACGGGGTCTAAGAATACGTATCAGTGCCGCTCGGGATATGGGAGTGGATTTTGCTTGAAGGCTGGCACGGCCGCGAGTTATGCGGTGACGACGTCGACGCAAACGGCTGCGCCGACGGGTTATTCGGCACCGAGTATGGCGGAGAACTTGAAGACGGCGTTTGGCACGGTGAGCAGTATCCCGATTCCGACGATGCCGGCGAGCTTCTATCCGGGTGTGGCGCCGGTGAGTAAGTTGGCTGGGCAGTGAGGGTATGGGTTTGTTGTGCATGGGGAGATTCGATTCTTTGTATATGTGTATATTTACTTTGTACCCGTTGAGCGGATGTGCGCAGTGAGCTCGATTACTTTAGGATATTCATCAAAGCCCAGCGGTTGAAAATGGGTCAGGTGTGCAGCGAGGGTACTGATTCGAGGTGATGATTGTGGAGTCGGGGTGGCTGAGTGTGCACCATTTCATATCAGATGCGAAAAGCTGCTGGACAAAAGCGAACATGGAACTTGCGGTCTAGCAAGTCTTCAAATTGGCGATATATTGTGGTGAAGTTTTGGGTGGAGTGAGTGAGATGCAATCATGTGCCATCCACATATACCTGATTAGGCAAGTATCCCAGATAGTGTAGATTGCAGTCGACTAATTGTGACGCGCGGAGGCTCCAAGCTCGCATTGGCCAGCTGAATGACCAACGTCCCCATGCAATGTAGTCTCCGCGCTCAGACATTGGAACACCAAATACAATTGTTCTCATTGGTAACATAAAGACCCCTTTACTTATTCGCACTTTAAGCCCTCTCATCATCCAAACGCCCACTGTGGTAACCGCACCCCAAAAGTCCCATGCGTCCTTGACCACATCTGATACCCACGCCACACCAACTTCGGCAGCTCAAACGGCGTCGGCCTGTCCTTCGCCGCCGCCCTCAAACACTTCGTCAACACCATCTTCAATCCCTCCGACGCCCATCCATTACTAAACGGATCGCACCGCGGCGGTAGCTGCTGTCTATACGCCAGGCAGATAACGACCAATGCCATGGAATAGATATCCGCTTTCTCAGAGTAGAAGGATTGCTCAGGCGGCGCGAAGACTGCGTCGTTGTGAGGCGGATTGGCGGAGCCAGCACCGCATTCCTGGAGCGTGACTGCGCAGCCGAAATCACCAAGGAGGATGGTGGGATAGGGACAAGTGTCGACTTGAAGGGGGTCTTTCCAAGTCATTAAGACGTTGGCGGGCTTGATATCGCGGTGCATAACGGGATTCCAGCCCGGTATAGAGGCGAGGTTCTGTCCTTCTGCTGCTTTCTGCTTGGCGGTTCGAGCATCGGTGCCGGTCCAGAGGAAGGCGAGGGCAATGGAGAGATCGTACAGGACTTTCCACGCGAAGCCTTCGTCGGGGAGTTGTGAGCGGCGGTCGGCGAAGCGCTTGATTAGTGCGTCGAGAGAACCTAGTTCTGCACGTTGCATGTAGACTGAGCCGTAGCCGAGATGATGGTAGTCTAGATCGTAGTTGACTACTTCGACTATGTTTGGGTGACCTCGGAGTTGCTGCATGACGCGGACCTCATGCTGAATATAGCCGGTATTGATGTCGCGTGGGCGAGCGCGCTTCTCGATGTAAGTTTTGTTGGTAAGTCGATGTCTAACCACATATACACCTATGTTATTACATCCGCCAACACCTTGAGTAGCTCGGTGTACAGGTTCGAAGTAGCGTCGTGCCGACATGTTCTTTGAAGTGTGTGGTTGTGGTCGCATGTAGCACAAGCAGTGTGGTGAGAAAATGGGGAGGGGGCGTAGAGTATAATGTATGAGATTTGATTGACATGGTGAACTTCGTGAGTACGTTCTGGAAGATGCGCTACTTGTCTGTGAAAGAATGGGGACCGTAAAACAGACATTCGTACTGCAGAGGTGGAAGTCAGGCTGGCACTTCACCAACCTGATAATTGTAGTTCCTTCTTTATTGAAACTCCCACGGAGTATATCGATGGTAAATCCTCCAGATAAAACATCGTGTCAATGGTCTCTCGCTCCTGCTAAATGTAATTCATGGAAACGGCGTCGGAGCATATCCCTTGTCTTTCAAAAGCTTCACAATCTCATCACGCCCCATAGACAGCGCAGAATCTATCGGGCTTCGGTCATACCTGTCTACAGTCGCCGCGCTCACCCCAAGATCGAGCAGGAATTTGACAACATCGATGTGACCATTTTGACATGCTACGTGCAAACAACCTCGCTCTTTCGCATCAGCACCCTTGTCGAGAAGGACTTGGACCACATCGAGGTCGCCAAAGGAGCATGCTTTGAAAAGAGGCGAACATTCGTGCGTTTTGGCAGGAGATACTTCTGCTCCTTCCTCGATGAGCATTTTGACAAGCTCAACGTTGCCGATCTCCGCAGCTTCAATCAATGCTGTCCGTCCGCAGTTGTCTACCACCGTGAGATCGGCCCCATTTTGAGCCAAAAATTTGGCAACAGCAAGATCCCCACCCCTGGCAACGCACAGTAATGGCGATGTTCCGTGGCAGTTGACGGTATTCACATCCGCGCCGTGCTTTATGAGTAATGCAGTGACCTCCAGGGATCCTGCGCAGGCTGCAAGATTCAAGGCTGTCCAACCGCCGTTATCCTTAGTCTCCAGATCTGTGACCATTCCTTCCTCGATGAAATACTCAACGATATGAGCATGACCTTGACCTGCGGCAGTGTGGAATGGGAGGGATCCATCATAGCCAGAGGTCGTATAATTCGCTCCATGTGCGAGAAGGAGCTTCACAACATCTAGGCTGCCTTTAAGACAGGCTGCTCTAAGTGGTGTACTATTGCCCTTTGCGGTGGCAAGCTCAACGTCCGCTCCGTTCGCCAAAAGTGCTTTCACGTTCTCTAGATGGCCTTGGAAACATGCAGCCCAGAGTGGCGACCAACCATCGATGTCGATTGCATTAGGGTCCGCACCATGTAGAAGCAGCAGTGTGACAAGTTCGCTATACCCACACTGTGCAGCTATGTGAAGCGGCGTTTGGCCCTGATGGTTGCGGCTTTCGAAATCTGCTCCTTGTTCAAGTAGAAGCTTGGCCGTCGATGTATGGCCGTATAATGTCGCCAAACCAAGCAACGTGCACCTGCACTCATGATTATGGGCCATGGTCCCGTTGACAACGGCTCCATGTTTGAAAGCAAGCTTCAAGGTCTCGTTGTTGCCGTGGAGTGCCGCCCAGAGAGATGCAGCATGTGAGTCCTGAGTGTAGAGTGGCTTGACGTAAATGTCTCGCAAACTGTAGTTCACTAAACATAGTACAGCCCGACAAGTCCGTGAAAGGTGGCTCGCGATTTCTAGGTGCAACTCCGTGGGTAGCTGAAGGAAGTGCATCTTGATGAACAAAACAAGGAGTGCAACGACAAAAGAAGTTCGAATAATGTTACGCGTGCAGATTGTGAGACCTCAATTGTCTTGCAGCGCGCTGAGTATATATACTTCAACAAAGAAGATGTCGCGGACTGACTGATGCGCAGTGCATCAGGCAACTGCGCCACGAGGCGTCCAATCAGGCACAGCCTCGTCAGATTTAGGTACGGAAAACCACGCACAAGACCAATAATGTGCTCAACGCCAAATAGTGTAGAGCATTTAGGACTATAAAAATATCAAATTATCAGGTGGCAGTAATCCTCAACTCCGTAACGAACGCGAAATTTGTTGTAGTACCTGTCCAAACCAATATCACGACCGCCGATATCGCGACCCAATCCACCAAAGCCCAAGAATCAACCCAACAAGTTGCGCCAGCACGACAGCAGCCAGCACGATGGCAGGTCTATAGCGCCATGTATTTCGTATGCGGGGTGAAAGTAAAGGAGTGGTCTCGATCTCTCGGGCCATCGCTGGGTTTAGTGACCGAGGCGGGTACGTAGGCGGACAAGCGACGTGAGAGCGAGTGGTTGTGCTTGTTGGCAGGCTGCTGTACCGTGGCATTGTTGGTCGGTGGGACAGATTGAACAGGTGTCTTCGAGGTACTTTATTTGATACTCGTGTCAACGAGGTCAGTATACAGACGACAGAGAGGTGCTAATGTGAAATATTTCACACTTTCACGCATTGCACCACTGAGTTTGATGACACCAACAATTCGAAAACGTGAAGGTTGGACGGCGTGAAGAAAATCTTGGCTCTTCAATACCTATTCTATACAATTCTATAGCTTGCTCTTGCCAATGCCCCAGACCTCGGCTTGCGGGTTGTTCGAGTTCTTGTTTATCGACGCTCCCGGTGCAACACCCTCTTGACCTTCCTCGACATACAGGCTTTGGGATTGTTTCATGGTTTCGACGGCTTCACGCTCGATGCGCTTGAGGAGCTCTTCGTTGGTCGGGATGTCGTGGATGAGACCAATGACTTGCCCAGCGGTCCAGACCTATGATGTTGTCAGACAATGCAATAAGCATCTAGCACGGCGAAAAACTTACACCAAAGTCCTTGTCACCATTCAAGAAAACCTGTCGGCCTCGCTTGCCGCTCACATACTGCGCAACCTCCTCAAACTTGCCCGTCGTACTCGTCTTCTCAATGTCAACAGCCTGTAGCGCAACCTTGTTCGCGAACAAGCGCGAGGTGTTCTTCCACCGCCTCAGTACCAGCGCAGTGTCCGTCTCTTGCGCATCGACAATAGCTTGCTTGATGTTATGGTGGATGGGCGCCTCGATTGTGCACATGAAGCGTGTGCCCATGTTGATACCGCACGCCCCCAGTGCGAGGGCTGCTGCCAGACCCTGGCCATCGGCGAAACCCCCGGACGCGATAAAGGGCACACCAAGCGTCTGCCTGGCCTTGCTCAGCAAGATGAAGTTGGTGATGTCGGTCTCGCCAACGTGTCCAGCGCACTCGAAACCGTCGATGGACAGGAAGTCAACACCCAGCTTCACAGCCGACTGTGCGTGCCTGATAGTAGTGCACTTGTGCAGGATAGTTGTTCCAGCGGCCTTGAGCTGCTTGATCACCGGCCCCGGGCTGTTTCCAGCTGTCTCGACGATGTTGATCTTCTCCTCGATGATGACGCGCGCGTATGCGGCATAGTCCGGTGGGACCATGGCAGGCAGGAGGGTCAGGTTGACGCCAAACGGGTACTTGGTCATGGTGCGGCAGCGGCGGATCTCCTTGCGGAGGTCTTCGGGCGACGGTTGTGTGAGAGCGGTCAACTTCGCGTATATTGTTAGATACGTTTCTGCAATGGTGGAGTGGAGGATTGCGCACTATACCAAGACCTCCTGCGTTGCTAACAGCGCTGGCAAGCTCTGCGTAGCCGACCCATTGCATACCGCCCTGAACGACGGGCACTACCAGTTGTCAGTGTGAGTCTCTAGGATGGTGTGGTAGTAGCTTGCCTCTGATGCCGAGCGCCCGTGTGAGCTCTGTGTTGAAGGGCATGTTGATTGGTGTAGGGAGGTCCTGTGGGTATCACGATGCAAGTCTAGAAAGATATGATAAAGAAAGCTTCAGCACCGTGAGATAATATTTGCAGGTCGGTTACGCGCGTTACAGGACAAAACGTCGCGACGGCTGAAGCATGCCATTCAGCATGTGGAGAAAGCCGCGAGCCGAGGCAATTCGAGGGCAGCCTACTCCGGAGTAGGCGACCAAACGAGGCACCGACCGCCGTCAGCTGGCGGACTCTTGACGGATTAATCATACATGATTCGACATAGACGAATCGCTCGTGATCGCGCAACAAGAAGCTTGGCTTTGGGGTGTAAGGAAAGATGGCAGCCAACGGTATTAGTCGGCATTTGCATGGGAAGAACGATGCAGCGGGGAATTGCCGGCCGATCGATTACTCAACACCAACACTGCATCGCACATTTCCATCACCAGCATCGTCGTGATGATCATGCGACAGCTGGCGCATTTTATTGCGTCAAATTCTGAACCATTACATATATGCAACGGCTGTATGGTATCTCAACGCCAAAACGCTGAAGCAATAGCCGGAAGCCGATGATCATTATTATGACCGCCAATACCTTCACGCTTCCAGGACGCCCAAGTCAGTGATTGTGATAAGTCAGAAACGACGCCTCGCCTGCAAACCAGCGAGTCCAACAGTCCGCGCTGCTGCCTTTCTCTTCTTGTTTTTTTGGGCAACGTTTCCTGCGACGTTTCCTATCGATTCCATCTACCCACCGATTTCCAGCAGACAATGTCATTCTACCCGTAGCATCATTCGTTCTATGGGTTGTCGTCGTCAAAGTCGGCCATGGGTATGTAGCTGATTCGATACCGCGTTCTCGGGCTTCGGTTTCGCTGTACTTGATACCAAATTGCATTTGCTCTTCTGCCCACATCTGATTACCTGCAATATCCGTGGTATCCTTTGGAATGTCGCCCCAAATGAGCGTAATGGTCTTCGTATGGATGGGTCCTGATTTTGCCTTTTGGTTCCTCTTAAGCTTGTTCTCGAATTCGATGGCATTAGCGATTCGGTCCATGATGAATTTGGCCTTCCCCTTCGCAGAACTTGTACGTATGATGAAGCGCTCCAGGCTATCTACAAATCCAGTAATGGCTCCTGAAAGGCTACTGGAGGGCGCATCGGGAACTGGAACCATCACCGAGGCCAGCTGCGACGCATTTGCCAACGCCTTAAACTCCTGTTTCGTCTTGCAATCGAAGGTAACCCTGGAGAAGTATGTGGCGAGCAGAGTCTGCACAGCATGGTACCTGTGAGACACGTCCTTCCATCGACAGGTGATGGTGATCTCACTCAGATTGGCATAACTGCTACCGATGGGAAGAGTGGGCATCAGAAGGCAATGACCCTGTTGCGCAGCGGCAACTCTGATGCCCTCGAGGTAACGATTGACTTGCAGTGCGGCGATTTGCTCCGTCTCATTGAGAGCCTCTCGACATGACATAACGAAACCGACAAATGAGTGCGAGAGAGGTGGCAAGTCCAGATGATTGTAGACCAGACAACGGACATCGTAGTTGAGCTGCGTGAAGAAAGAGTTCGTACGTATGGGGATCTCGTAAGGCTGAGCGGACTGGCTCAGTGGTGCCGACATTGCGGCTGTTTCGTTGTTCTGAGGTTGAAGGAGGCAGTTTACTTGTGGTGGGCGTTTTCAGAGGAGTTCGAAAGCTTTTACTGGTATCAAGTGGAAAGCTATGTGGTGAGTTGCGATCGAGTAGAGCGCATGGACTAGTGCGTCTTGGCGTTTGTGTATACCGCCAATCCTAGACTTAGCCCTTGACATGGTGAGAGAACGTATCTACCTTGTTTGTAGCCGAAGAGTATAACATGTGATCTCCAGCCGCTCAGTACAAAAGAAGCTCTCCGTCCTCGCGTATTACTCACCAATCAACTCCTTCGATCCTTACCTCATTGTTCAATATACTCGTCCTGCCTCTTATGTTGCGCTTGTATATGAGGACGTGGACAACAAAACCAGGGTCGGTTGAATGTCGAGCAACCTAAGTTCGAAGCTTGGAGCCTCACTGAGAATGACTTTAAAGCGAGCCGGAGTGTGAATAGTCCTGAGCGTGGTTCTCGGGGACTGTGGTCATCGTGACAGCTACCAACGTTGGTATGCGAAGGAAGACTATACAGCCCAGAAGAAGACCAATCTCTTACTGACTCAGCGCGGGGAGAACAGAGTTGATGCTAAAAGGACCAAGAAAGTTGAACTTGCTGATCTAGTCCTCTGTTGTTTCTGTCAGCTCCAATCCTTCACTCTCAGCAGATCTGCACGCAACATATGATATTCCCAAATCTCGCACTCGCCCGTCTGCAACAAGCCAGTTAGCAGCCGCCAACCCGCGTACCACATAACAGAAGAAGGGCGCTGCTGACCATCACTCATGCAGGGCGGTCTACCAACCCATCTTCGATCTGCAGTATCAGCCTTGCAAGGTGCGCATTAAATTGGCAGACCCTGGTGCAAGCGCCAGCACCAACGATGGCGCCATCAAGCCTAGGGGGATGGAATACCTTGCAGCATCACGAGATGGTGTGCGACAATTCACAAGATACCCAAGACCACCAAGACGGCCATATTATCGCGCTAGCGATAATAGAGTTTGGCGCGCCAGCAAGAGGCCAAGCAGAATGTGGGGTATCGTTCGCTCTCGCCGCGAGCTTGAGGGCGCAAAGCCTCACTCTAGCAACAGCTTGGGGAACTCTTCGCATCTTGAGTTTGACGTTGAAAAATGCCTTAGCGGGGCTGAATGTGAAATGGTACCGGTCAAGTTCTGCGTTTGACGACGCGACTTGAAAGTGACAGCTGGGTACCGGTGAGAATGGTGGTAGGCAGCGCCATGGGTGCCCCGACGTCGCATACCGTCCTCTTGGGTGAAGCTGCAGATGTGAGGTTGCACTGTGTCAGGCTCAAGGTTTTGCTCTTTGTGCTTGGCCGACAGCAGCTCCCACATGAGCGACGCATGCGCTGAAGCTAAAACGTGTAGACTAGCGCCTTTGTAAGCAATCCACATCGAATCTCGGTCATTGATGTGGAGGTCGAAGAGAGCCTTTCTCTTGGCCTTACTCGATCGTGTTGGAGTATGCGTGTGTGAATAACATGCTCCTGCAAAAAAAGCGTATTGAACAATCGATCGCATGCTCCGTGCTTTGCCCAGACATGGCACCTCGACCGTTCATCACAGCATGCGTGCGGTCGCTAGGATGCATGCTGAGAAATGGCTAGTAGATTATCCGGCACTCGGGTTATTCGCATCCAACAGACTTTGAAGCTCAATCGCAGCGACAAGGCACGCCGAGAGGTCCAAGAAGCGCGGGTCAGGCAAAACAGGGGACGCCGAGGCTTTCTCCACCTTGCATCTGCAATAATGTCCAGCCACTGACGTTGCCGATCATTCGGGGATGAGTATAATACAGCGACCCTGGTTACATCCGGTCCGGTCATTGGCTGCGCGAGCTGCAGCGCGTGATTCCAAGCCGTGTCAGAGAGCAACAATGGGGCCCGCTCTGGGGGTACCGTGTAGGTCTCTGCCTTGTACAACGAAGTGATCCCCTGCCTGCAGTGATTATTGCCCTGCAAACGCTCCGTTGGCCATGGCTCAAGCTGACCCGCAAAACATATAAGCTCTTCATCTGCCCGCACGGTTTCACGCAAGCACTCGCCCTCGGTCTTGAATATCACCATGGCGGATAGCAAGGATACGAAGATTGAGTGAGCATTACCCCGTTACCTTCTCATCCCTTGCAGTTGTACTGACATGGTGAACAGGCAGACTAGTGGCTCAGACACTGAACGTCGTGCCTCTATCTTCGACGATGAGCAAAAGCGTAGGGAAAGCGTAACTCGGCTTACCGCTAATCTTGAGGGAGAGTTAGTAGACTAGCCAATACCTCATCGGACTCAGTTGCTTACCTATCAGGATCCGCAATCCTTTAGTCGGCATTCCGAAGGCGCAGCTGCTCGCTGATGTTCGTTCGTTCGCCAAAGAGCACGGTTTGGAAGCGGAAGAGCCACTCCTAGTCAAGGGCGCCCTGTTCGCGCAATCGCCCACGCTCTTCGAGGAGATTGAGGAGCTGGAAGAAGCTGATCGTCTCGCTATACGAGAGGAGTTCACGAACCGCTTCAAGCTTCCGCGGACTCTATACCTCACCATCATTCTCAACTCTGTCGCAGCGGCCATTCAAGGATGGGATCAGACTGGATCCAATGGCGCGAACCTGACCTTTGGTGAGGCGTTCGGCATTCCCGATTCCGGTGATAACTGCACGGCGGCTGGCACATGCGAGAAGAACAGCTGGATCATTGGATTCGTCAACGCCTGTCCATATATCGCAATCGCACTCTTCTGTGCTTGGATCAGTGTAAGCTGCTCATATGTGAACCCCATGTTAAGACTGACGTTACTAAAAGGATCCTGTCAATGAACTCTTCGGTCGCAAGTGGACAATCTTCATCGCCGCTGTGTTCTCGCTCCTCGCTCCTATTGGCTCCGGTTTGACTCAATCCTGGGGACAGCTTGCCGCATGTCGCGTCCTCCTCGGAGTTGGTATGGGTCTCAAAGAAGTAACGGTTCCAGTTTTCTCGGCTGAGGTGGTACCCGCCAGTGTGCGAGGAGGGCTAGTAATGTCGTGGCAGATTTGGACCGCCTTCGGAATTTTTCTTGGATTCGTCGCCAACCTCTGCGTGATGGTAAGCCAAACTACCGTTCAAAGGACGACATACTAACGCCAAGGCACAGAACACTGGCTCGATATCCTGGCGCCTGCAACTCGGATCCGCGTTCATCCCAGCCGTACCGCTTGTCTTGGGAATCGCCTTCGTACCAGAATCTCCTAGATGGCTGATGAAGAAGCGCAGGTACGCAAAAGCATACAAATCATTCCTGAGGCTACGAAACACGCCATTTCAAGCAGCTCGTGATCTTTACTATACCCATGCGCTTCTCCAGCAGGAAGAGATCCTCGTTAAAGAAGCCGGCCTTAGCCCCAACAGCAACTTCTTCACACGTTTCATGGAGCTCTTCACGATTCCGCGTATTCGCCGTGCGACCCTGGCGTCCTTCGTGGTAATGATTGGACAGCAAATGTGTGGAATAAACATCATAGCGTTTTACTCGTCCACAATTTTCAAGGAGGGCGGAGCTACCCAGAAAGAGGCTCTTATCGCCTCATTCGGGTTCGGTCTCGTCAACTTCTTGTTCGCATGGCCAGCCGTATGGACGATCGATACTTTCGGGCGCCGTGGATTACTGCTCTTCACCTTCCCGAATATGTTCTGGACTCTGTTGGCAGCCGGAATGTGCTACTACATTCCCAAGGACGATCCGGCGCATTTGGGCCTTATCGCTTTCTTTGTGTACCTCTTTGGTGCCTTCTATTCTCCTGGAGAAGGTCCGGTGCCTTTTACTTACTCCGCCGAGGTCTTCCCTCTGTCTCATCGAGAGGTTGGGATGTCTTGGGCTGTTGCTACAAATAATTTTTGGGCGGCTGTGCTTTCGCTTACGTTGCCGCGTATGTTGAAGGTGTTCAGACCGCAGGGTGTGTTCGGCTTCTATGCCGGTCTGAATGTCGTTGCTCTCGTAATGATCTTCCTGTGGATGCCCGAGACGAAGCAGAGGTAAGAAGCCTGTGAGAATGCTCATGTGAACCTACACTGACGTAAGTTTCTCCATAGAACACTTGAAGAACTCGACTACATCTTTGCTGTGCCGACTAGGAGACACATGAGCTACCAAGTCGGTGAAAACCTCCCATGGTGGTTCAAGACATATGTTCTCCGCCGCAAGGGTCTCTCCAAGCCTATTTTGTACAAGCTCGGCAACCTGCCTCCGAGCCCGTCAGTCACTGCCCAGATCAGCTATGCTTGGAATACCTACATCCTTCGAAAGAAGGGTCTCGTCTCTCCGGACGCGTACGTGCGGGCTCCACCCACGGGAGAGAAACAGGTCTAGATTGCTTTGGCGGATGCGACCAATCCTGCCTCGGCCGTTGCCAGCTCAATATAAGAATTGGGGCATTCGACACATGATGCTATATTACGGCTGAATAATCTGGAAGTCGCATTGAGATGCAATTGGAAGGACGTTTAAGTTGGCTTCGGCCAAAGGCATACTTTCCCTATATACCCTCATGATGACTACGAGGTGTTAGCCCATGCAGCCTGCTCGATCCCTTACGATACAAACCTAATGCTCGACACTTCCCTCTAATGCTGTGAATGATTCCTCTGGTTGTGAGTCCATCGTGCCGTGATGTTCACAATAGAAGAGACCGGTGAAGCGAAAGACGAGGTCGAAACAGACTTTTGGCAGTCGCAATGGTCGGCAATCGCTTCCGTACCACTAAATGCTCCTTCCCGTTGAGGCAGTCGTAGTTTGCACGTCACGTCTGATTCATTTGTCACATCTCAACACCACAACACAGAGTACTAGGCAACTCAATCCCAATGTCGTCGGAATAGACATCCCCACCTTCCGTCATCGTCTCCACACCATCCTCCGCCTAGCCTGTATTCATATGCACGTGCTGAGTATCCACCCTTTCGGGGATCAAACGTCGCTTGTCCGAACCGGAGCCAATCAGCATTTCGCAATTCGAAGCCTCGGTTCATCAGCCCTGCATCATGCTAGCAACCTTCGGCCTGTGCATCTCGATCAGTGAATCCGACGGATGAGACGCCAAATGGAGGGGGGAACGATGAGGCATGGGGAGAGGATAAAGAGCTGGAGACCTCCTTGAGGCTACCCTTTTGTCTGGAAGGTCACGGAAGCCCAAGCGCATCTCACCTACTTCCCCGCGTCTTGGAAGCGCATCCTCTCCAACACCAACTCAATCGCATCCACGCCATACAACCCTCAGTAGCAACAGATACAAACAACACAATGGCCATCTTTGATCTGAAGAAGAATCTTGTCTTCGTATGCTCAATATGTGTCGCGCCGCGCACACCCTAGGCTGATCGAACCCACAGTATGGCGCATACCACCGCGACCCCACGAACGTGGGCATCCACATCACCTGCGTGCCCATACTCCTAGCCACCGGCTTCCTGTTTGTATGCCACTCCCCTCCAGTTCCGTCCCTACCACCTCACTCATCTGCAAACCTAGGGCACCAACACACCCATCCTCCCCATCCGCACCGCCGACGTTCTCACACGCCTCAACCTCCCCCTCAATCTCGGCACCCTCGCCGCCCTCACCTACTCGACCCTATACCTGCTCCTCTCGCCCAACCTTGCTGGCCTTAGCGTCACGCCCATCGTAATGTCCTTCGCCTCGCTATCCAACAAGCTGATGGGCAAGTACAACCGCAGCAAAGTCAACACGATTGCAATTGCGGTGCACATCGTCAGCTGGATTGCGCAGTTCGTTGGACATGGGAAGTACGAGGGCAGGAAACCTGCGCTGCTGGATAATTTGGTGCAAGCGTTATTCTTAGCACCTCTGTTTGTGTGGTATGAAGTCTTGTTCAAGTTGGGGTTGTATAAGGGGTTGCAGCGGGAGGTTGAGGTTGGGATTGAGGAGCAGGTTGCGAAGATGAATGCGAAGGGAAAGGGCAAGGAGTGATTATGCGAGTCAATGGTAGTATGGCTACATGGAGCGATAAAATGGAAGCTCATGGGTTGATAAATGGCAGGATCAAATCTACATGTGTTTTGACCTTAAATACAATCCAGAAACAAATATCGCCAGAGTATCTGAAGCACGGATGAGATTGTGTCGAAGACGACCGAAGACCAACCTGCTTGCATGCGCTCTTGGCTGCATGCTGCAGCCACCAGTTTAACAAAACATAAAAAAGCCACTCCATGCTTGCTGTTTTAAACTCAGAACCCATAAGCAAGAGACCAAAGGAATCATCGGGCAAATCTGGAGTATGGCAACTCATTGCCATGATCACAGCATTTTCGGATGCCGCCTCAAGATCGCATAACCGCTGCTACTCAAACGCAGCCTTGATCGTAAAATAGCGACGAACCTCATCAAGCAGACCCTGCGTTTTCACATTAGCACATGATGCTTCCGCAAAGGAGGAAGTCACTCACCTCGAACGGATCGACCTTGACCTTCGCCTTGACCTCGATCTTGTCAAGCTTCTTCGCCGCCTCCGGCATCTCCTCGCGCAAGTCGATGAGATCGAAGTCCTGTGCTAGCTCGATCGAAGGGACAAAGGAAGAGGTGCTCGGCGTAGCAGCGCTCGAGTTGCTACCCGAGCGACTCGAGTCCTCGCTGACAGATTCTCGCATGTCGCTGCGGGCATCGGAGTGCCTAGGAACTGTCGAGGAGTACGTATACGGCGCAGCGGAGACGTCGAACAACTTGCTCTTGGACTGCACACTACTACGCGCAGGGGACGGTCGCCTGGTGACCGCCATCGTGCTGCGTTGCGCGATCCCAACCGACGCACCGCACCCCGTCTTCGGTGCCAGAGACACGCGACCAGGCCCGACAGTCGGATGGGCGCACTCGAACTTCCCCGCCTCGAACGCATGCCGCGCAGTATTGAAGTTGACGAACATTTCGAAGCGATAGGGAGCAACGCCGGGATGGTGGTTGTACTTGAATCTCACGCTGTAGCAGACACGACGGACGTGCTCTCTCGCGGCGCCGAGATTCTCGAATGAACGAGGCCAGGCTGGCATCACGGCCTCGATGCGCTTGATGTCTGCTTCGACGGCGCCTGGGCGGGTGTGGTCAGTTGCAGTCCGCCAATAGCAAGATGGGACACTTACGGCGCAGCTCTCCAGGCTGTGCGGGAGGGATGTCGAGGTGGAACTCGCCGTCCTGGTATGCGCGGAGGGCGACGATGAAGTGCACTTTGTCTATAACATGCCGTTTCGCGAAGTAAGGGGCGTCGCCGTGAAGGCCATAGTTGTAGGCACTCGCTTCACAGACTCGTTTGATGTAGTGCTTTGCTTCTTCGGTCGAGTAGAAGTGCTTGGGATAGCGAGGGACTAATGACTCGACTTTGGTAACGCACTCGCGGACAAGCGCTGACTTGGTTACCATTACGTGAGTACCGGCTGCAGAGGGGTGTGACACGTACGTTCGAGGTGTTGTGTTCCGTCTCGCATCTCGTGAGGACTGTGAAACTGTGACGATGGGTGGTGCTGCAGCGAGTGTGAGGCCTGGGGAGGTGTCATGATCATACTCGACTTCAATTGTGAGGGGAAAAGATATGGATTCACCTCGAGTTGAGACCTTGATGTTTGAGGAAATGGAACACGAGGTGACGCCTGATTGAAGCGAGGATGGGCAGGCAGGTGGGATGTATGAGGCCGGCGCAAACAGAGCATTTCTCTTGTAGGAATTGCTCGCCGCTATTGACCTCGCGAGCCCAGCCGAAGACGGCCAATGATCTTAGATACCGACATGTTCGTTACAAAGAACAAGTGCCGAAAGTGCCGAGCATGCAATGCCGAACAAACACGCAACATGTGCGAGATGCGAATCGTATCGCCCTTTCGTCTCGAGAAAGAAATCTACTCGTCCTGCTCGTCACTCTCCTCCTCTTTCTGATACATGAAATACTGTACAAACACACACGCATCCAATAACAACGTCCCAAAGCTGCCCAGTAACCAACTGAAATTCACCGCAATGTACTTCCCATAGATAGCTTTTGCCTCTGCGCTCCCGCACTGGCCACCCGCACACTTGGGTTTATAAACCACAATGCTCAGGACGTATGTAAGATTACCCAAACAAGCAAAAAGGAAGAACAGCATGCTGATGCCTTCGGTGGACTTGCGACGATAGTTTAACAGCAGTTGCGGGACACGCGAGCCAAGATAAAGAAGGGCGCAAATGTAGCCGAAGATCTGACCCCAGAGGTTGAACGAGAGCGGCTCAGAGGCGGTGTCATCGTCATTCGTGGGTGGAGCACGGGAGGCACTGAGCCACCAGCCGAAGATGCCTGCCGCAACGACCAGTAGGATAGTTCCGAGGTTGAAAAGAACGGTCTGCACGGTCGATTGCACGGGAGCAGGAGCCGGCGATGTGTTGCCGTGAGCCTGGGCCGGATCAACGTGGAGTGGGGTAACGGGCGAGAGATGGGTGCCATCAATGGAGAGATAGCGTTCGCGGAACGAGCCTTGCGAGTGCGACGAATGGCGCCTCTCAATGTCCGAGATGCGCGGTCGGATGACTTCGTGGCCGTTTCCGTGGATGCTGGTGTATGTGGAGCCGTTTGTAGGCTGGAGGAGCGGTGACTGCTCGGAAGGTGATGTTGCGGTGCTGTCGGAGTCGTCGTCTCGCTTCTTGAAGTCATCACGCAACGTGAACCCCTTGTACCAGAAGCATTGCAACAACAAGACAATGTCTGCCAACGTGTAGTAAACGGCAAGGATGATCATGGTGGGCAAAACCCCCTGCAGAACTGCCCCAAAGATATTGAAGAAATCACCCGCAAGCCATATCACAATGAACACAACCGATAGGCCTTCTGCGGAGCTTCTTCTCCAGTTCTCGATAATCTGTGGTGAGAAGACGACTGTGAGGCGTTGTTAGCAGTTGTGGGAGGTTACACAAGCGGTGGAAAGTATGCACCTATCCAACAAGCGATGCTGATTGATCCGAAGATCTGACTGATGGCATCGATATCCAAGCGCAAACCTTGCGCCGGAGGAAACATTTTCGGGTATGACGTATGCGCCTTTGAAATTCCTTCTCCTCCTCCTTCTAAAACTTTGGGTGGAAATTAAAGTAGTGAGTCTTTCAGGTTGAAACAGCAACCTTATATACGTGAACTCTCTGCTTTGGTTACTTTGAGCTATAGAGCTTATGGTAGAAGCCCGAGTGCGCAGGACAAGGGCGGCCTTGATGGGTTGGGGGAGGTGAAAGATATATGAATGCTCCTCTGAAAAGAATCAATTGTGCGCGGCGGGATGCACACGCAGTAAAGATGGCTTCTAAGAATGGTATGCTGGCGAGAGTCGAGGTGAAGGCTATGACTGCACGGATGGAAAAGCTCCGTCGAGCACCTTACCTAATGCCAAGGAATCTGGGGTACAGGGATCTGCTTCCTGCCAGGTACGAGCTTTGAGCCTCACATTTCGCGCTAGGGCACGTGCGTCGTCTTAACACACTTTTCGCATATGCAATAGATGAAGATGAGGGTGACATGTTTTTCATTGAGAAGATGAGATACTACCGTCACACCTTTACCACCAGATCTGATCAAGGTCGAAATGGTGAACAAGCTAAAGGTTGTTGTCCGTCTTGAACTTGTCCCATGCCTCATTCAATGTCGCGAACACTGCAGCACTGATCATCCTCTGCTCCACAGTCGCTGACTGTGATATCTGATAATTCGTTAGTCGCAATTCTTGAGCAGCGAGTGAGGACATACCTTATCAGGATGCACCTTCGCAATCGCCTTCATGTAGATGATCTTGACCTTGTTTGGCATTACAAGATCCCCCATGTTGACTTTGTTCCATCCTGCCTCAGGCCAGAGCACCTTGTCCAAGGAGCCCAGCAGTGCACGTAGATTATCCGACTTGGTACCTTTCCATGCGATGAGCTTTGCATCGACTATATCTGTGAGGGCGAACTTCTCGTCATCTGCCTTCTCCGCTGCGGCATTGGCGGCCTTCATGCGCTTCACAGCCTCTGAATCCTTCGCAGGCCCACCACCAAGATCTGAAAGTGCTGAAGGCTTCGGAGTTGCAGGCTTTCGAGATGGGGGTGGCCGCTTCGAAGCAGCCGGAGCAGCAGAATTATTGCCTCTACTGGCTGCTTTCTCGCAACGATTACGACCTGAAATACTGATCGCGCCACCAACACCGTTCTGCACAGCCTCCTTCCAGACTTTGTGGGCATCTGCCCATTTCTCCATATTTTCAAGCGCTTCAGCTTTGCGCATCAAGGCTTTGCCATAGAACTCTTTCATGTCTTTATCGCCCTCCATACCACCTGTGGCAATCTTCTCGCCTTCGCCTCTGGAAATGCCGATGATTTGCAATGCGGCATCTGCATCTGCAATCGCCGCTTTGGGCTCACCAACTTTTATGTTGGTGACAGCACGGTTGCAAAGTACAATAATGGTGACAGGATGGGATGATGGAAGTGGATTGAGTGCAGATGAGTACGCCGCATGTGCGGCTGCATAGTCACCGCGCTTGAATGCTTCGGACCCCTTTTGTCGAGCCGCAGCTGATGAAGTCAACGCGGAAGAAGAGACTGGTGGAATCTGACGAGGCGGTGCTTTCGGTCGCGGGGGTGATGGTGTCCTTGCTGGAGTCCTCGGCTTCGGGCTCGAGGTCGCTTGAAGGAAAGGGTTTCTAGATTGTGCTGGCGGAGTCTGCCGCGGCGGTTGCGTTGACGGGGCGGTCTGAGGTGATAAGAGATCTGGCTGAGGCTGTGGGGTGGCTTTCTTCCGACGTGCAGGGCTGACGTATGCTTGTGCGCTTTGCTCTTCAACTTCTTGCCTTGTTAATCGTGTTGCTGGTCGTTTGTCAAGACTTGAAGGTTGTTGTTGCCGAGCTGGAGACTGTGATGACATGCGATCTGGATAGCCGTTGCGAGGTCCATCCTGCTCTCTTCTGTGACGAGTAGGGATGTCGGCATGCTGACGCATGTCGCTCGACCGAGATGGCTTTGAGGGGCGCCCTCCAGCTTCAAGCATCATTGCCTCATCTGTCGCCTTTGGATCAGCTCTTTGCTTTTTGCTACTGTTGGAAGCGGCCTCTACTGCCTGAGCATCTCGCATCCATTTTGGGATATTCGGATCTCCATCTTGCTGGAAATCTGCCACGGCTTTCTGGACTTGTTTCCGACCTGTTTTCCAGAGAGAGTTTGCAGACTTGAAAAGAGTGCTTCCTATCTCAGATGCTAGTTGGGTGACATCTTTATCTTGCCCGCTGTCTTCTTGTCTGCGCTGACCTGACCGACTCCGCGATTCGTCGCCTTTCATCCATGCAGGCACAGTCTCTGTCTCACGCGCTTTTCTTGCGCCAGGTCGGCTGTTGTTCCGCCTTGGCTGTTCTTCAAATTGGTCGGGGCTGTGTCTTGATCGTTCCTGGCTTCGACCTTGGGCTTTGTGCTTTGCCTCTGCATGTGCCTGATTCAAGAGCCATCCAACAGCCGCCTGTACGTCCAAACCGGAATCTGTGGTTGCAAGCGCAATAGCAGAACGATCTGCCGGGAACCCCATGTCCACGAGTTCAGCAACCGCCTTGTCTTGGTCAGACAGCGGTCCTGCCGACAAATGTCGTCCCTCCGGCTGCCGTTCCTCAGCCTGTTGAGCCGACTTCTGTTTTCTCTCGAACTCTGACACGGGCTTTCCAAGCAATCCAAGTATATCGTCGTCTTCCCCCGATCCTGCCTGCGCTGGCGGTGGAGCTGGCGAGCTTGACTTCTGTACCATTTGTTTCAGCCCGAACATGTCATCGTCGTCATCCACAAATGCATTCCCTGTTGAAGACTGGGGCAGTGGTGTGTGGCCTCGGGATGGCGCGCTAAGGGCAGGTGTGCTTCGACCGCTGCCGTATGCCGCGGGAGGAAAGTGACTTGAAGTGTCGACGGGAGCCGCAGAGTTGAAAGCTGCTAGAAGGTCATCGTCCGCAGGTGGTGACTGCACAGGACGTTTCGAATTGATGTCCAACCCCGCAAACGGCTTATTGATCGCCCGTGACAGTCCCTGGCTTCCAGGCACACTCGCAGTCGGACGAATAGCGCCAAACGATGCAGGCTCAGGCGTGCTCTTCCCGCTGCCTAGAGTATCCCAATGCTTCGAATCAGCGCCTCCAAATGTCGCGTCATACTGTTTTCTCCGCTCCGACTCTTGCTTGAGCCTCTCCTCTTCTATCCGCTTCTGGCGCTCCTGTAACGAGAGGTTGCTGTTCGCAGCTTTACCGCTGTTGATGGACACGAGACCAGCGAAGATGTCGTTGGCAGGCGTTGCGGGTTTTGAGGGCGGTTTGAAGGCGGCCGTGGTCGCTGGGCTCGCTCGAGCGCCCGATTGCTGTATAGGCAGGCCGGCCAGCGGCGTTGAGCGACCAGAGAGCTGTGGTGTGGGGCTCTGGCGGAAGGGAGGAAACGCCGTGGGAGTGTTGACTGGCTTCTTGACGGGCTGAGACCAGTCAAGGCCAGCTAAATCGTCCATCTTCCGTTGTGATCTGAGGCGTAACCCTGTATTGGTGGGACGCTCATATCATGATTGCTGGTTATACGTTGGTGACACTGGCGGATGCAGGTCGATCGCCGTGGCGCACAACCCCGCGCACAGCCACACCTCCCACGCAACCTGTACCATGTATTTCCTCTTCGGCACCGTCAAGCCTTATTCTCATCTTATTCGCGCGAGTGATATTATCATCGTGCACCTGAGACTCCAGTGAACTGTTGCTGTCTTGCACCATTGAGGATTGTCGCACGGAGTTTGGACACACATGAGATGGCAAAGTGACGGCTAGTGTTAGGGATGTTAGTTCCGACTTCACGACGGCGGTTGTCGCCAGAGACATTCAGCTATGGAATAGCCGCGACGATTTCAGTCATATGGGCTGAGGGGACTTTGATAGGTCACTCTAGACTACAGCTAGCACTTTCCCATGTTGTAGCATAACCTTCAAGCAATGAAAATGTTGCCCACCTGTAGACATGGCTTGACTGTACTTGTACATAAAAGCAGGTCGACAACATGTTGACCTGGGAGATATCGCAAGAGGACACTGCAGCAGAGATTATGACGGTAAGAATTGACGGCAGGACAGTGTCGACCGCGAGTACGCCTCACGCGGCTTGATAGTTAGGCACAACAACCCTTCGCGGAGCTCCGCGTCATGAAAACGGCCGCTGCCCAAAAACAGACGGACCGGTTAATCTCCAGACAGGACGGGATAATTACATGCTCGGGAATTGCACTGGTGTTAACGGTTCTGCCGAAGTTGACGCTCGCTTACCGACATCCGTTGTGTACGTTGTACTGTTTTGCATCGATGGTCAGCAACGAAAGCGCTTGCACTGTCATTGACTTAAGAAATGGTCAGTGTTGACTCGATCCATGTCCACGACCGCGGGGATGGAGCACGGTCGGGCGTAGACGGACTGTCCCGACTGACTGTTCGAGCCCCTGACAAGGCTGTCCTCGCAGCCAGCCTCAAAAGAGTTCAAACATGGTCTCGTTTTCTGACTCGGCCCGAAGACATTACTCGATTGTTCCCGTCGTGAGCGGCACGGTGTGCAAAGCCGATGCCCGCACAATCACGCATACAACCTTATTGCAGTAGTGCTGATGCTTCGCGTTCCTGAAAGATTTGCTTCGCGAAGACGTGCCTGCCAGGAACAGGGAGCGATCTGTTGGTCGCACCCACCTGGTAATAAGGGCAGACCAGTCAGATATGGGCGCTCAGATAAGACGGGACTGCCGACCCGCTCACCCGCGACCCATGGACCCATGGCCATGGGTCTGTTGTTTGGGCGTGGATCCCGCAAGTCCCCCGTCTTAGCGACAGGCTATACCTCGCACGATCGCATCGTCCTCCACTGGAGTGACAAGCGTTGAGGCTGGAAAGCCAGTGCGAAGAATGTGCTGGCCGGTAATCGATACATTGAATGTGCAAAGTTCCGAGGCGGCTGCAGCTGAGGACATAACTTTGGAATGTAGTGCGGAAAAGGCGTGGTTGTGCACGGCACGCTAGTCTGGATGTGGCGAACTGCCGACGATATTGGAGCTTGCCCACAAGGAGGCCGTGATGCGTCCCGCGAAACACAAACGTCAACAAGCACAACTGGGCCATGTGAAAAGGAGGAGAGACGGCGTGCTGACTTTGTAGGAAGCAGGTCCTTAGACAGTAGGATATTGCTAGCCGACGGCTGTGCCATAAAGAACGACTTCTAGCGAGACCCTGCAGCAACATGCTCCAGCGAGACAGGGTTGAAGGATCGTGCAGCACACACAGCGCACAACGGTGGACGGCGACGCATGCAGCTCGCTTGAAGCGAAGGGTGCATATCGCACGTTCCTGAGGGACATGATCGCGGAGAGAATTGCTGGCAGTGCGTGTTCTTGGTGCTGCAGGCGCCCCGGTCGGGAAACCTTCGAGTGTGTTGCTCGCTGCGCTTGCCTGCAGGTCAACTGCGCTTGCTGGAAGCCAGGGTTGTGGCCGATCCGAGGTACTATCTACGCTCTGCCATAGCGGTCGCGTCTGCCACGCACTGCGAGGACGTCAGATTGAGTTTCTGCAGTGCGAATGTATGCCAACAGCCAGCTGTCTCGACGGCTGAGGAGCGGCGCCGGCGAGGGCCTTGCGCAGTGGAGGCCAGCAGCGCCGCGGCCCAGGATCGGTTTGGCGTTTCTTTGTTCCAGGATGGCCCAGCAGCCGCGTCCGCGCTCAGACAGTTAGCGACCCGCGCGTTAGCGGGCTCGTTCTTCTCGACTGTGGATCGCTCTTTGATTGATCACCCTCGACTGACCGTGCCTTCCCAGTCCTCCCAGCAGCAGCAAGAGCTCCTCGCGACTGCACCTTCCGTTCGAACACACCCCAACCAGCCCAACCATTATGCGAATCTTTGGTCGCAAAAGCTCGAAGCCCGCAGTCGAGCCCAACGGTAGCATGCCCAACTCCTCCAATGGCTCCCTGAGGTCCCCTGGCCCCACTCCCAACGGCTCGAGGCCCACGAGCTTCCCCGATGTGCCTCTGCCCAAAGCCCCCGACCCAGCGCTCGACCCTGCCGGCTACCTGCGCAGTATCTATGCAGTCCGCGAGCGGACCAAGCTGGTGCTCGAAAAGGCCAAGAAGAACCAGCTCAAGCACTTCACTGTGGACATGAGCAAGTTCCACGATGTGGCCAGTTTCGTAGTGTCAATCATCAAGGTGAGCGCGCATGGCAAAGCACACCCGTTTTGCGCGGGACCCATGTCTGACTGAATGTTAGCGAGACTATGCGCCTGACTATGCCTCAATTCCTCCTCATGGTCGGTGGCAGCACTTCGACGTTGGTGGCCGCCCGCGAATCGACCAACTCATGGCATCGTGGCCCTCGACAGTGGACAACCAGGAACGTACGCGCCGCCTCCTCGACCTCTTCTTAGTGTCTGTCCTGCTCGATGCTGGTGCTGGCACAAAATGGTCATACAAGAGCAAGGAGTCGGGTAGGATCTACCGCCGCAGCGAAGGACTAGCCGTAGCAAGCCTGGAAATGTTCAGAGCTGGCATGTTTAGCAGCGATCCGAATGCACCACACCAGGTCGACAGTGCTGGCTTGAAGAAGCTGGATGTTGCCGCCGTGGCGCGCGGCTTGCAGGTCAACGAGACGAACCCGATTGACGGCCTCGAAGGGCGCACTAGTCTCCTCCTGAGGCTTGCAGAGGCGTTACAAAACCAAGAAGTCTTTGGGCTGGAGGCGCGACCAGGAAACATGCTTGGTACAGTGACAGGGCGCATTTTAACGACACAAGACTGACACACTCAGACTACCTTTTATCGCACCCAACCACCCAGGCGTCTTCAGTCCCCATCATCCCATTGCCAACGCTCTGGAACACGCTCATGGAGAGCCTGACGCCCATCTGGCCTGCAACTCGAACACAAATCGATGGCTTTCCCATCGGCGATGCGTGGCCGTGCTCTGTAATGCCATCGCACCCCACTCACCCATGGGAGAATATTGTGCCTTTCCACAAGTTGACACAGTGGCTGACCTACTCGCTTATGGTGCCCATGACTAAGTTGCTTCACGTGCACTTTGCAGGTGCCGAACTACTGACTGGTCTGCCCGAATACCGCAACGGTGGCCTCTTCATCGATACCGGCCTCCTCACATTGAAGGCCGACGACCAGAAGCGCGGATTGGCACAATATCAACGCAATGCACAACTCAAGGGACAGCCGAGCATGGAAGTCGTGCCAATGTTCACGGCTGATGACGATGTTATCGTCGAGTGGCGCGCAGTCACGGTTGGTCTATTGGACGACCTGCTCTCAGAAGTGAACAATCTGCTAGGCTTGAGCGGTTCTGACAAGCTGAACTTGGCGCAAATGCTCGAGGCCGGGAGCTGGAAGGTAAGCCGGACCCCTCGCGAGACTACGCATGGATGCATGCAGCTAACAAAGTTTATAGGGAGGTCGGGAAATCGCAGAAGTGTCGCGGCCCAATACGAAGGAGCCACCAATCATGATATTGTCGGACGGAACTGTTTTTTAAGATACCCTCGAGATTCTCTTTGCAGCCTTACCTTCCACTTCGTGTTGTTTCGGAAGTGCGCGGCGGAAGTACACTGCCGATCTATTGGCGGTATCCTCCGCCCACCACTGGACGACGCGACCTTCTCTTCACGGCCAAGTGGTTGGACATTTACGAAACACGATCTCAACGGTCGACGCTTGGTGGAACGCTTCTTGTTCATATTGTCCAAGCTTTCGCTTGCTCTTGTCGGCCAATGCACGCTTCGAAGTTTGTGTTGCCGATGTATTTTCAATTCATCTCAAAGTGCTATCAGCGGTCTCCTTTGTTGCTTTACTTCTGCATGGAAATGATCGGAAATAATGGCAATATTCGGAGTGGCATAGGCTTCTGCAGTAAGCCATTGTCGCCAAAAGCTACTGTCTATCTATCTATCTAGCTAGCGACTATGGCGATCCACAAATTCCATCTTTCCACGAGTGTTGAGCGCAGGAAGCGCGCGCGAGTTCCGTCTGCCCCACTGTAGGATTGGCGACTGAGCCAATGAGCGCGTGCGCAGTTCCGCGCCCAAGCTCCAAAGCTCAGTGCGTCAACCTGTCCATCCTGGGACGGCCCTTCTCACGTGTGTCATGAACATGGACATTGCTGCTTGCTTCTTTGGGCAGCTGTTACCCAACCCTGTGCACTCTCAAACAATCGAGCTTTGACATCCCACACGCTGTTTATCATTGACCCACGCGACCTGTCCTGCGATTAAGAACTGTTTACGATACGTCATTGGGGAAGCGAACGGCGCCGTATCTTCACGCAGCACGCGCTCATATTACCAACATCATCCCTTATCAGCCCTTGGTTCGCGCACCCTGCGAGGCGCTCGCGCTTCTCTACGCCGATTTTGTCGATCGCAGGCTAGCAGGATGAACTCAACGACAAAGCGCCAGAAGCAGCGCAAAGTGCTGTTGATGGGCAAGAGCGGTGCCGGCAAATCGTCTATGAGGAGCATTGTCTTCAGTAACTATGTGGCCAAGGACGTCCGTAGACTCGGCGCGACCATCGATGTGGAGCACAGTAACATCAAGTTCATGGGGAACCTCATGCTGAACCTGTGGGATTGCGGAGGGTACGCGATGAGCTTCACATGCACTTGAACATTGTGCGCTGATAGATTGCAGTCAAGATGGCTTCGTTGAAAACTATCTTACCCAATCCCGCAATCACGTCTTTGGCTCCGTCGCCGTGCTCATCTTCGTCTTCGATATAGAATCTCGCGAGTTCCCAGCCGACGTTATCTCGTACTCCAATATCATACGCGCCCTGCACGAATGCAGTCCAGGCGCCAAAGTCTTCTGTCTGATCCACAAGATGGACCTCGTACAAGCGCGGCTGAGGCAGGCCATGTTCGACGAGCGCGCCGACTATATTAGAGAAGCATCGGAGGGCTTCAAAGACACGGTCGAGTTCTTTGCAACAAGCATCTGGGATCAGAGCTTGTACAAGGCGTGGACCAAGATCATATACTATTTGATCCCCAATGCTGGCACCATCGAAGCGCTGCTGGAACAGCTTGCAGATTTAATCGATGCGAGAGAGCTTATACTGTACGAGAGGACAACTTGTTTGACGGTCGCCCATGTTACCAGGAAGACCGAGGAAGCCAATCCCTTCACAGACCGATTTGAGAGAATCTCTAGCATACTGAAGACACACAAGCAAAGCATGGCGTATGTTAATCAATTCAGCCGAAGAGCTGGGCTGACATAGTACCAACAGGAGACATACGAACATTCCCGCCGGCAGCGCAAACTTCGCCGAAATGCAGATCAAGACTGGTCGCTTCATGTTCTTCATCACGCGTCTCACCGAGAACACGAACCTCGCCGTAGCCATACCACCGTCCGAACAAGTTTTCAACGCTGCTCGTGTCAATATATTCCAAGTACGACCGAAATTTGCAGAACTAGACATTGCGTCGAAACCACGACCGCCGATACAACAAGCGTTTGCCGGCTCCGCAGACACAATCGATTTAACTGATAAGGGGAAGGGCAAGGAAGTGGTTGCGTGAGGAGTTAGAGCATGCTGTTGCAGGACAACGAAGCAGGAAAACTAGCGATAACGCCGCTAAAGCACGGCGACGGCAGCTTGAGGTCTAGGCAAGACGTAAAAGATAGATACCAGTATCAAGCTATAAGCAGGCCGTATATGACCGAGAGGACCTTGACTGGAACATGCATCGGACATGTGGAAGCAATAAGCAGGCGGGGTAACTAATCGGAGCCCAGGGGACGCTGCTGGCAAGACATACGAATGACAGAGCCTGAAGTGACGGCGTAGGGGGTGCCTCTTTATCAAGATGCAACACACAGCATAGTTATTTTGGCATAGAAGACTAGATGGCAGAATGGGATCGCAGCGCACAGGAGCTTGAGCAGAGGGCCACGGACGACATTCCATGGAAGAGAGTTCACATTCATTATTCTTTTTGCGATTTAACTTCGCAACCAAGACCCTGTCTCCCCTTTTTTGGTTCATAAGTCTCGTATCTTCGCGTTAGAATTCCCTTCATCCAGTATCAAAGTCTACACCTCAACACCGGTCTTCAGACGCTGGAGCGCTAGACTTGTCAGCTCAAGGAACTAACTTCTTCATTCCCTGTGGAGAGGCTAAACCTCTAGTATCGACCATACGGATCCCAATCACGACCATGACCACGGCCACCGTACTGAGCACCAGGGCCATAAAATGCATCCCGGTCACCCTGGAAACCGCGGTTTCCATGGCCAGCGAAAGATCCGTTAGGCAGGTGAGGCTGACGAGATGTCCAGTCACCGTACGAGGGCCGATGTGAAGCCTGACCACCATACGAAGGACGTGACGATGAGCGAGACGCTCCGCGACCCTGTCGACCACGTCGGCTCGCTTCAATCTGCTCATGCACATCGTCGTCGACCCAGACCATGAGTCCGCCATCGGGACCGACGTAAGGCGGATGCTCGGTATCATGCAGCGGGTCCAGCCGCGGACGCCGAGTGCCGTGTGAAGGCGAAGGCTGGCGAGAATTGCCGTGAGAGTACGATGGGGTTCGAGACGGACCGTGTTGGTATCGCGGTTCTGCAAGGCCCCGCTGTGCCATGAAGTCGTGGGCCTGTAGTCCGAATGCGCCCATGGGGCCGGTATTGCCGAACATGGGACCTCGCGGGTGCATAGCTGCTGCCATGTCAGATGGCATGCGGAACGGATCGGGGCTGGTGGGCGCGTAGTCTGGGATTGATGGTTGTCGCGATGCTCGCACTGATCGGCTATCATGCCCATAGGACGGCCGACGACGAGACCCGGCGTGTCCACGACCAAACGATGGCATACCACCAAACGACGGCATCCGCCCGTGACGCGGCGGAGTCATCTGACCCCACCCCTCATACAAGCTTTCATCTCCTCCTCCTCCACTACGCCCACCGGACGCAAGTGCGTTCCAAGCCTGACTACCCTGCCAAATCCCATCTTCCTCAATCCACGTGGCGCGACACAACGGACACTCCTTTTTGGATTCTGGGTCGCGCGTCAACAGCTCTTCCAGACACTTTAGCCCAATCAGGTGCTGGCATCCGGGGATGTTTGTGATTTTGACGCAGATGTGGTCTTCGATGCCGTCGAGACAGATGGGGCAGTCTGTGTTTGGCGGCGCGGTGGTGTCGCCGTGGCTGAGGAAGTCGGTGTGGTTGGAGAGGAAGTCGGCGGCTCGTGAGGAGTTGTTGGCGACGCTGGAGAAGCGGGAGCGGCGAGACATTCCGAGATGGGAAGGGTGTGTGTCACGGCTTTGATGGTTTGCGAGGAGCTGATGGTGGACTGGGGAGAAACGAGGCGGGATTCAAGTACGTGCAGGCGTGTGAGAGATAAGGGTGTGAAAGTGCGCGGACAGAAATATAAGTCGGCGTACAGTGATGGTGGGTCTGGTGAAAGCTCCCGGTGACGACCGACACTGTGAGCTGGTGATGAGCCCTGGCTGAAGGGTGATGGAGACGTCGTGATAGTGGACGACGTGCTGTGGTACCAATACCGGCTGAATGTCATCATAGGCATGTTCTCGTTGATATATGTTCATGACTAGAATATCGTCTAGTACCTCGAAACACGATAGCTGGAAGGATGTCAAGCCTAGCTTACAACATCGTGAAGCCTGGCTCATTGTGGGCGATACTTCGCATTATCACACGTGATGGACATTCCAGAGTCTGGTGATCCTAAGGAAGCAAAGGAGCTGACTTATTCTCTGTGTGATCTCGCGCTGGTCATAGCGGCGATGCGTGTCGACAACACTCATGCTCGTAGGGGTCTACAGACAAGCCGGAAAGATCTAGGCGAGAATGCATTTTATTCATACATGACTGGTCTTTACATGCTCGTGGTTAATAATGGCTACCATGGGTATGCTCGCTCCATGCAATCAATCACAGAATAAAAGCAACGGAAAGAGTCTGTTGGGTTAGGGAGGGTGTGGAAATGCTAACTTGCCTTAATTCGCAGCCTCATGAACTTAGCGACACTTCTTCAGCTACTCGTCCTGTTCTCCAATCTCGCCTCATCAACGAGACATCATCTTATAGAGCCGCTGCACATGCTTCGATGCTCGGCTGTCATGATGTATTTACGTCGTACACGGAGCTTCGGCTTGAAGGACTATATGAATGAATAGCGTTGTCTCGACCCATAGATACCACTGATGTAAGGCGTGTAACATGGCGAGACGTGGATGGGAGCATCTATATCGCTAGAAGCATCGGTCCAGTCAATCGTATGTAAGCTTATCTGCAAGCACGCGGCGGAGAAGTAGGAATCGTCCTGCCCTACGAGATGTTGTAACTCGTAGCGTATTGTGAAATAGCCAATGCTACGCGTTTCTTCGCCGGAGAATACCTGTCGACATAGCACACGTGTTCCACGTGTTGAAAATATCGCGCTCGTCATGGTCAGCTAGTCATGTGCCATTCCACGCGGGGTTAGAAGCATGTGCGAAAGATAGACCGTCGGTACCATATTGATCATGTCAAAAGAGCATGTCTTGCGCAACGGAGCTGGCAAGTAAAACTCGTACTTTCGGCAGCAAACGAGAGAAGATTCTGGCCCTTGACTACGGAAACCATAATAAGAATCGCAACGAATGTGCCGGTGTGTGGCGAGCTGAGCGGACTCTGACAGATCGGGCAGACCCCAGCCACCTTGGGAAGCAACCCAACTGTGTGTCGACATAGATCAAAAGAAATCCGGAGCGCTGGAATTTACCAAACTCTGCGTTTGGTAGGTTCGTAGAGTTCAGCAAAGTTTCGTTCTGCTCCGCGTCCGAGCTGAGACTTAGCAGTGGGTCTTCACTTGCAGCCCGACACGACTACAGGAATTATTGCGTCGTCCCAGCGGGTTCGAAGGTAGGCACGCCTGATTGACAAGTCGGGCCGGTTATCTTTTCCACATAGTCTTTCCGGACGGAGAATCATTGGATTTCGATGCTTGTAATTATACGAGCGCTTCTGATTCTACAATGTCGTTTGCCGACTGCCAACGAGATGTTCGTTGCATGGAGGACGGCGCAGGAAGCATGAAGGCAGCTAGAAGAAACGTCTTCGACCTTAGACCAAGATGACATTGACATGCGGATGTGTGGGTATGAAGTTGCTGCAACTCCATGATTCGTGGAATGCCCTTCGCGCTCTGAGCGTTGGTTATCCTTGCCTCTGGAGAGTCATTAGGGCCTAAAGGCGAATCGCGGACTTCCCTCGCCGCACATACCCTCTTCGTTATGTGCTGTCCAAACTGACCTGAACCCAGATGTTGCATGGAAGATATCGAGGAGGGACAGATCGCTTGTCACGCAGCCAGCGAGTGTGGGTCTCGGTCCAATTAACTAACCTTGGAGGCCAGAAGCTTCGTGCCTAACCCAGCCTCGAAAGTCAATAGCCACACCAACCTCATTCATGACAAATGTCTCTGCATTCAGCACACAAGGCGCGGCATAGCAGCCGAAGCGCCATTACTCGCCAACGGAGCTGAAGGGTGGAGTGACATGCATGATCCAGCCGTATCGGCAGGTTCAAACAAAGTTTCGGCACATGACGACACCAGGCCGCTCAGAGAAGCAAGTCCGGTAACCGTGGCTTAGCGAAGCCGTTTCAGCTCTCGCGAAGGCGCTCGCTTTAAGCGGGGTACTGCGGCGTTGAAGCAAAAAGCACAGTGACTCCGTGGGTAGACTTGGCGATGACATCGCGTAAAGCAGCGCTGGAACTTGACGGCGCGCTTGTTGAGGACGACTATGGTCGACGCTTGCCACGTGCAGTACATCGAAATGTACTTACATATTGTGATGGTACGACTGTGGTTATGGTGGTTTTGGCATGTGAGAGGTGAGGAGGATTATCCCTGCACCACGCCGTGACATTGCTTGAGTAGCGCCAAATTAAGGTAGATGACAGCCTTGCCAACAGCATGTGATACTTTCATGATCTTAGTGATCCGTGAAGGGTAATAATTGCGAAATTCGTCGAACTCAAATATCTGGACGTTATGTCTGGCCTTCAGTCGCCATGATGTAATTTGGACGATCGCAGGTCGGTTGGAGAATCGTAGGTTGGCGCTTGTGTAACATTTCCAGTATTGAGGCATAAAGTCCGATACTATAAGCTAATATCGGACTGCAGCAAAACGTTGACTGAGACACGGCCCGGAGCGGACATGAGCGCGGGAAGGAGAAGTATAGGCGTACCTGCAGATGATCCACCGTTCAGGTCCAACATAGCCGGCTTGACGTGCGCTATCGTCTGTAATTTGTATGGTTCGGATTCGTCCCGAGCGGTAGACATACCCTAACGATGTCTATGCCCTTCCGCTTGATGTAGATCGAAGTAGGCGTACCCAACCGATAGATGGGTAATGTTGGGAGGCGACGTCTGGTACCTCATGGATATTAGAAGTCAAGCTCATGCTTGAGCAATAGTACCCATGGTTACATAGTGAGCGACCGAAACTGTCCAATTGCAGCTAGCCGCATACACGTCATTGATCTTTTGAGCTACGAGATGCGTACGATTTGCACTCCTTTGAGATCTTGATGGAGGGTTTTAGTGAACCAGGTCTGTGGGCCACCGTTGGCCCTCGTATATTTTCGAACATGGTTAAGCGATTCCGCACTATTGAAAGGGGTCGTGGCTATTGCGAACGATTACCTGTCCTTAACATCCAGGCGCGATGGATGGCAGTTGATATTGAGACATGTGTCGTTCTGCGTAATGCCATAATGACCAGATTTGCGGTTGTCTCCTTTTAACCGGAGGTGGGAAATGACATGATTTGAAGTCAGCAAACGAGCGGATTTGAGTGGGTCGTTCTTGACCTTCTCACAGGCTCCTTCGAACACGAGCGACAGGGAAATCGTCCTGGAGGATGCTCAGGTGGAAGGCGCTGCATTTCTGGGTACCTCCTCCACCAAACCACAGAAGTCGTACGTCTGCAGAAGTGTTCTGACAGCGTGAAATGGCACTTTGGTACGGCATGTACCGAATATTCCGGAATGATACTGGATGTGGTATGGCAGGGGCAGCTGCACGTCATACAAGGCTGCTTGTGTGTTTTAGCGCTTGTTTAGATTGGCTGTCATAGGTTTTGATTGAACTCGCAGGATCTGCAGCCAGGGTATGTATTGCATTGAGTCTGAATCGAATTAGCGAAAGAACGAGCGGGTAGCAGTAGACAACGGAGGGTCTTGTGCAACCGAGTCTATCTCGCAATGCACAGATATATTGCAAATTGTGAGAGGAAGGAGTTGTTCGGTGGGCTTGATGGCTGATTGACTCAAAACGGCTAGCCCCAAACACCCCGCCCCCGCCTTCCTAGCTGGGCATGTACACCTAAAAATTTACAGAGAGAACTTTTTGAGGATGACCTGCAACCACAACAACAATCATGGCAACCCTTGACGAGGATGCCGTAGACGAAATTCTTTTCCTGGCGCGCGCAAATGAAGCGGCCGAACTAGCGTCATATCTCTCCGAACTCTCGGCGCAAACGAAGCGATCCAGTGCAGACCTGGTGGCTGCGGCTATTGACCCATTCTCGAAGAATGGGGCACTACACTACGCTGCCGCAAATGGTCACAATGGTATAGTCTGCAAGCGTGAGAGAGTGAGCGCTTGTGGCTGACATTGAGATAGATGTCATCAAGCTCCTCTTGTCTACAAATGCAGGCAAGCCCGCAGCCGAACTAATTAACGCTGTCAACGAGGCTGGAAATACGCCACTGCACTGGGCGGCTTTGAACGGACATCTCGAGGGCGTCAAGCTCCTCGTCGAATCAGGCGCCGATGTCACCATCATCAATCAAGCAGGCCACGACGCAGTGTTCGAAGCGGAAATAAACGATAAGCAAGACGTGGTGGATTGGCTGCTGGGCGCCGTGGAGGAACTCGAGAACGGTATCGGCCAGGCTGGCGAAGCGTCCGCAGACGCAGACGATAACATGGTTGACGACGATAAGGATACTTCGCAAGGAAGCGCGGCCTCAATGGAAGGCGTGAGAAAGCAGATGGAAGATATGAAGACCGGAAGCGGTTCCTCGCACGACGATTGAATCAGTCTAAAAGCTTGGCAACAATTACTACGATATTGCTGACACGTCTGCGCCCTGCAAGGGACAGGAACGGTTACCAATGGCGACTAGCTTACGGCAGGATGCCCACGAGGCAGCTGTTGTTACGTGGGTGAGGCATGCAGGAGATCAACGACGATTTGACGGCCTGGGGACAAGTTGATCGTGGGATGCATAACTGCATGCAGCAGAATTTCCTCGCATCGCTTAGTAGATGACTACTCTGGGGTCACACGCGGACGAGTGATGGAACCTTGTCATTGACAAGGTACCCACAGATGACACGGCCTTTACATAGATGACGGGTAAAGTTGCACAATAATACCGCTCAAGCCGCGGACTGCACCAGAGCAAATGTGAAGGAATCAGCCATGTTGGTACCAGGCCATCCTCCTCAGAGACCAGTGTCATGAAGCACAAGCCAGTTCTCACCTTGACGCCGGAACAACGCCTCCAGAAAGTTCACTACGCGGCATTAGTGGACATATTGAACATGCTTGCTGTTCCGTTTCCCTTACCACCCGAAGGTTTAGTCTCGAAGCCAAGCACGGCGCTTCTCTTCTTTCTTGCTGTGACGCTTCTCCTTGAACGCCTTCAGCTCCTTTTTAGACAGAGTTTTGCCACGACGCTCTGCCTTGAGACTTCGGCCGTCATGACTGTTGGCAGCAGCATCTACGTCGAAGAAGGCCGTCATTTGGCGTTTTGATTTGTTTTCGTCATTGTGCAGCTCAGGACCAACGCCAGCCTGTTGGAACTTGCCCGTGAAGCGATTGAAGTGAGCCTCCGCGACATAGCCGGGGGCATTGACGTTTAGCAAGCCAGCGCCGGCCGCAGACGCGCCTTCTTCTTCTTCCTCCTCTTCGGCCTCGCGGGCATAGTCTGCGTTGGGATCGTAGCTACCATGGATTGCGGGGTTGTAGCCTCCCCACTTGCGCTTGGGAGGAGAACTGGTGCCAGGTGCGCCTGAGCTTGTCGGAAGAGCAGCACCGCTGGATAGGTTCCTGAAGTGATCACGTATTAGGCCGGGCAAGGACAAATGAAATGGTAGAAGTTAGCAAACCTGTCGTACGATCCATGAGTGTGGGTGGCGGCCGCAGGCACACGCGGGTTGTCCCACTGCGAGACTCCAGTTCTATAGTTGTAGAAGTACCAGGCCTGTGCTCGCTGGTCGTACAGCGCCTGCCAGCCGTCGTCCTCCTGGTCGGGAGGAGGCTCGTCAGGGAGAGGGGGCGCATCCTCGTAGGGCAGCGGCGGTTCGGCTCCTAGGTTTGCTGCGGCCATCCTATCGTGCGCGACTGCTCCCTTCCGGGCTGGCGACGCGCCGTTCTCGTTGTCGATGCCGTCGCCCGTCTGCGCATCGCGGGGCGGCGCGGGCGTGCGCACCTGCTGGCCAGACATGCTCTGAGATTAAGGGTACTTCTGTGATGCACGTTAGAACTGCTGTGCTAGAAAGAAAGTGACGTAAGTGCTGTGCTGCTGCATGCACAGTATCACGGAATCAATGCGAGAGTACTGTCCGACGCGTCGCTAGAGGTTGTTGGGGTCCGAGCAAAAGCTAATCACGTAAGCCGCTTGGCACGTCACATGACGTACGCAACCTTGGAGAATGGCACCTCGCTTGAACGTGCAATGCCGATCCACTGCATCTCGGTCCATCCGCTCATTTGCCGTGGTGTGTGTGCTCGGCTCCTGCGACGGGCTGCAATCATCGCGGGCGTCATCACGAACTGGCACATGTCGGAAGTGTGCATGCGCCGCCTGGATCGACACCCTGACAGCCTCGACTGCAGCGCCATTCACTTCGCGTAGGCATCTTCATTTACGCGGGTGTACTCCACAACGGTACGCTATTGCGGGTGGAGCCTTTGCAGGACCGAAAGGAAGGCTCCTAATCACATTCGCTGTCCCTTAGCAAGCCTCTTATGCTCCAGCACACGCATGAACTTGAAAGCTGCATGTGGGAGAATCCGACAGCAAGGCCTGGGGTACGTTTGGCGCAAGCCAAGAGAGCGCTCCATGCACGCAAGCGGCAAAGAAACAGCGTTGACTTAGGGGAGCCGGGAAGGGAAGAGGATCCACCGGGCGAATCGAGATGGTTCTGCCGCTCAACGGCTGCTGCGAAGAGCTTCCGATCGGACTTGGTGCCGCTTTAGCGGGGAAGGGCACCTGTGCTTCTACCCTCGCCATTGGAGGATGCTGTTGGAATCGACACTCTGTCTTCAGCTGGCTTTGGCGTCCTCTTTTCGTTGTGTTGAGGACACGACCCTGGCGACAAGGGCCGGCAGCCGGCGCCCTACGTCTCGGTCGCATTGTTGTCGGCACCACTGCTTACCGTATTCACTCTTGCGGAGCAGCGCGAGGTATCGTCTACGCTGGCCGGAATGGCTGCTGAGGACAGACCACATCGCGTTCCGTTAGCTGCATCCAGCCTGCCAAAGTCAATCTATGTGCAGCTTATTGGCTGGCGACGCCCTGAGGGCGTTGCGAACCCGCCGCCAGGTCTGGAGAAATAGTTTCGGCAAAATACAAGGACAGACTGTTCGCTGCATCCCGTCGCCTCTCCCACATCTGCATGATCGGCACCAGTCGTCAGTGGACGCCTGCGGTTGGTCAGAGTCGAGGGGACGCCGCCTGTTTAGATCTGGGGGCTGAAAGGCATCTCACAACTGCCCACGCGCCAATTCATCGCCGTATTTCAAGGGACTACTGCAGTGTCCTGCATCACTCTGCATCTCGCAGCAGACCCAAACACGCTACGCAGCACCTCACGCAGCTTGCAGAAGGTTTCTCTCTGCCGCGCTGCAGCTACTCGATATCGCACCAATATTGCCTGTCCGGCTCGCTGACCACCCCGGGCGCGTTCCAGGTTCTTCGGGTCTCAAACAGCAACAGCTCCACGACCATGTTCCTGGCAGCTCGTTGCTTCACACCACTGGGATAATAGCTCACATACGTTTTGTGGACGCCGCGGCGGTCGTTCTACCCTGAAGACATCAAGCTCCAGGGTCTGTCCCGGCTCTGGCGCAGCACAGTATCCTCCCGTGGCCCTTCTACTCTGGTCACTGCTACCCGGTATTATTGTATTTATTGCTATTATCCTTCATCCGACCCACGGCCAGTTGCAGTTGTGTTTGCTGCGTGCCCAGCCATTCTTTGCACCTAGAGTGCCGTCTGCGCCGCACATACCGGCTCTGTGCTTGTAAGTTCTTTCCCGTAACGCCCCATCACCCCTACCTACGCTCTTACATGGCTGCTGCGTTCCGGCTGCGGTCCAGCATCTCCCGGGTGCAGGTGGAAAATAGTCAGACGTCAGCCCTGCACGGACTGTTGATTCTTTGGCCTATTTTCCAGAACCTTGCCGTCTGCTGCATCTCGCAGCGGATATTCCATTGCAGGCCAGACGCACGCAATTGCGTTCTGTTCGCTGGTTACCATCCGTCCTCTTCACCTACCTCCTTGTGCCCGACACTCTGAATGCAAGCTGATGCCGTGGCTGCATCAGTGACAAGCCTGGCGCGGTGCCTGAATTCTAAAGTACCCTAGCTCTATCTGTTGCTCATTCATAGTCCCCCATGTGGTCGGTTATCGCATGTGCCGTGGAAGCCATCCCACTCCAAGTGGCGAACATCAAGACTCACCCGCTCCCACTGCTATGCTCGTCAACATGAGTCGCCCGCCTGGTATCCCCTCACATCCGGGGCCTCCACCCTCTTACAGTTCATATCCAGCAGCTCATGCCCTATCTTCTCGGCCCGAGATCCTCGCACCAGGCCAACTTGTTCGCCCAAGGGATCCCAGCGGAAGTCAGAACAATGCGCAACAACTACCGAGTCTTCGCACTCTTCTGGAACCCGAACTACTCGACAAAAAGTCGTCTGATCCACCATTACGATCAGCCAGCTCCCAGTATGCGCACGGCGTTTCTAGTCGCTACGAATCTGCTAGCCCTACCCTGAAGAGGCGGCATGACTT
>TARA_R110002003_G_scaffold44_15_pt1 | contig 58343 bp, 72 predicted proteins | sample TARA_R110002003 | Tara Oceans TARA_R110002003 (sample SAMEA4396441) | marine metagenome | biome: Westerlies Biome; feature: [SRF] surface water layer (ENVO:00010504); material: water (ENVO:00002006), including particulate matter (ENVO:01000060) such as... | depth 5 m | reverse complement strand
ACAGTAGAAGCCGCAAAATTGGTCACAACAGGAACAAGGGTAGGGCTCAATTGGCCGCTAGAGCAGATGGACTACGCGGGTGAAGACTTCAGGCAGGTGTTGAAGCATGAGATCTACGAGCTGGGAAAGAACATGAACGTAGGCAGTAGCCCCGGCAAAGAGAACTGGACGTAGGTGCTGATATGGGAGCAGGACGATCGTCTGACGTTTAATACGCAAACGAGCAGTCAGTGGGATGGGCTACGGCATTGGGGCTTTGACGACGGACGATTCTACAACGGTTTGACTTCTTGAGAAATTCTTTCCAAGAAGACTTCGAAGCTTGGAACTCATGGTATTTCACTCCAACTGCTTCGTATTGTCTGCTTACCACGTTCTAGCATGGGCGAAGCAAGGCATAGTCGGACGCGGCGTCCTCGTCGACTTCGCTACCTACGCCAGCCGCAATAACCTCTCCTACGACCCTCTAGGCCACTACGCGATCTCCCTCTCAACCTTCCATGAAATCGCTCAAGAGTCGAAGATCACATTTCAGCCGGGCGATATCATCCTCCTACGCACCGGTTTCACCGCCGCTTTCGAGTCCGCATCGCTCTCAACTAAGCAAGCCATATTCGCCCAATCACCATTCCAATACCCCGGGCTCGAGTCAAGTCTCCAAACCCTAAAATTCCTGTGGAACTCGCAATTCGCCGCCGTAGCAGGAGATTGTCCCGGCTTCGAAGCCTGGCCACCCGCTGAACAAGCGATGCATCAAACCCTTCTAAGTGGCTTCGGTATGCCCATTGGTGAGCTATTCGATCTCGAAGATCTAGCCAAGGAATGTGAAAAGCAACAACGATGGACATTTTTCTTCACGAGCCAGGTTCTCAATGTGAAAGGCGGAGTTGCGAGTCCGCCAAATGCTATTGCGATATTCTAGAATGCAGATGTGATTATAGCTTGCTCTTCCCAGACTTGTCTTGGCCTTCACGCTCAACTTCCTTGCCCATGCTGCTCTTGCTGGTCTCTGCTTTCAAGCTGGCTGGATCGCCAAGTTGCTTTTCGTTTACAGTCTTGCCGTCGTCGTTTGCAAGCGTGCCTCGGACCTTCTTTGAATGTGGTAGCTCCTCTTTCGGTTTTACGGATGCTGCTCTTTCGTCCTTCGGAGATATTTCTGAGACTCTTGGTGCGCCGGTGTCATTGCCTTGGCCTGCAGGTGGTGCTGTGTCATTTGATGGCAGCTTTGGGCTGGAATTCTCGGGCTTCAAAGAGGTTGCGTCGCCGAGTTGTGGTGTCTTCTTGTCGGATTTCATGGCTTCTTGTGTTTTGGGATTGTCAAGCGTACCGCGGACAGTCTTGGAGTGCGGCTGTGAACCCATCTTAGTTATTGTTCTTGGTTGTGGATTAAGACTTTTAGTTCAGTAGTGTTTGTTATGTTTTCGGTGGTGGCAGTCGGTTCTCTATCCAAGTCAAAGGCGTCGAGGCTGCCAGCACTTATGGCCACAATTACAGTGCCAATACCTCGGCACAAATACATCATCGACCCACAGTCTAGCTCCTATGAATCTGGGGCTGGGAGAACTGGCCGCGAATGATTACGGTTCGCGTAGGCTTTGACGTATTGTCTAGCGCCTGTGCATGACGTCTTTCATTCTGCTGGCACGCGACAGGCCTGTGAACAACGTCAACAACAACAAAGAATGTTTACAAATCGAGATATATAGCTACATGGTTGGAAATACACTTCGATTGCTGTCATCATACGAGTCCAATTTCGCATGACCTTTCCCACAGATACATGCTTCACCTCAGCACCTTTGGTGAACTAGGCGAGGCTGACTTGGCTTGTCTGCCAGTCACCACACTGCTTGAAATGTAGAGTTACACTCTCGCTGGGTCCTTCGGGCAAATCTACCCTTACTCGGCTGATTCGACGTTCTTTTGGTAGTATTGGCCCGCTCACATCAACCAAGTTGGGGACCTCGTCCAGCGCAAAGTGCAGGCGCGGATAGCATGCACCGTCAAAGTTCGGCTCCTCGAATTGCACCACTGCCCGTGAAACACTTGCACAGAGTCTCGAGTCCCATATACCCTCTTTGTGGAAGGTACGCTCAAGAAGCTGGACAGCATGCCATCTTATGCGGCGAACTCGGCACTTGAGTGCCATGAAGTAAAGTGGAGCTAGCCAGCCAATGTCGACGATCGACCTTGTCATATCCAAGGAAGATTTGTGCCAGAATCTGGGTAGTGCAGCCGCCCGGATATTCCATAGCTTGATTGAGGTGCTGAGTATAGCGAGGAAGTCTTTTGTATAGTTGTCGTAGATTGTTTCATCGCTTGGAGACCGTAGACATGTTGCTACCATGATGCGTGCCATGTTGTAGTACTCAGAAAGAAGATTATCGGCCCGGAGGGTTGGCTCTTGGATGATTAGGGACGGTGCTGAGACTGTGTAGACCATCAGCCACTGCGCGAGCTCGGTTTGAATCTTCCCTAGTTCTCTATACTGAGGGCTCGATTCCTGCTTTGAAACGTGTTTGAGTCTTTGATGTCGCTGTACAGTGGCGAGATGAAAGACTCGACAGTAAATGTTCTCCAAGTGTCGCCAGGCTAGGTTGTAAGAGTGAAATCTTGATGGCAGTCTTCCGATGGTGCGTAAAGGTGGGTATGACAGCTCCAGACTTCCATTGAAATGCACCAGCAGGCCCCTCTGCACATACAGCCGCGTAAATGCTTCTTCAACCCACTCGTCAACTGGGTCTAGGGAAGGCGTTATGATGGTGTTGTGCGTTGCACTCGATCTGGTGTGCAAAGAAGCGAGCAACTTTAGCCCAGCATGAAGATGAAGCTGCGCGGTTTGGAGGTTACCGCGAAGGTACTCCAAGCAGACGAAGATCACGCATGTAATTAGTGTGACGCGCAACGAGTGACGCTCCCAACTTGCGAGACGTGGGCCGAGGTCCCCGATCGCTTCACTGTAGTGTTGCAGAATGAAGTGTTCGTCCGATTCTTTAGGTCCGGAATGTTGTCCGTCTCCTTCCAGTGTGCCTTTTTTGTGTACGCAGCTCAAAGTGAGCACTGCATGAAGGACAGCAGGTTCTTGGAGGCTCTGGAATATCAACGTATCCCAAAAAGTAGTAACGAATGCGCCTGGCAATTTCTTTGTGGTTCTATGGCGAAACCACTCCAGGTAGAGACATTCTTCTTCGCTGGCCCGAAAGAGTATAATTGGGACGGATAGACCACCAATGCCATGCTTTCTGATTGAAAGATTGAGAGGGCGATGCGTGTACATAGTACCTCCGCCACCCCAGATTCCATAACCCCCACATGTTCGTCTAGTGGAGACGCATTTACGACATGCAGGACGGCCTTCGTCACACTTCAGTTTGCGCGATCTATTGGGGTTTAGCATGCTTCATCAGGGACAGAAGGTTGTTCGGCAACCTGACCTGCAAGTTCGGCATCCGGACTTCGAATGGACCATGAAGGCGAGCAACAAGCTGTGATCATAGGAGAGATTGGTGAAGACTTGAAGGAGACGAGTGATCCGTTTTGTAAGCCTTGCTCGAGGCTACGCTGGTTGAAGTTAGACTGTCATGCAGCTGCTCGGGATGCTCGTCCGTTAATTGGTCGCCGAAGTGACAGGCGAGGATCGAGTAGTTGGAATGCACCTACGTGCTGCATCCGACCCAGTCGCATCCTTAAAAAAGATTGAGAATTGTATCAACTATCGCTAGGTCGGACTTAAGAGTAGCCAAGGAGACCGATGGCTGCGAGGTGCATGTTCGCAACGTGTATAAGTGTTGCCAACGAACATGTCTGTAGGTAGGTTCTGTAGCTCCTATCAGCATCATCAAACAATCAATCTTCCCCATTCCTATACTACCACCATTCGTCTCAAGCAACATGTCTTCCAAACAAACACATCTTCGCAACCTTGGAAGGAGTGGTCCGCTTGTCCCAGCTCTGGGCCTTGGGCTCATGGGACTATCCGCTGGTGTCTACGGAACGCCCCCGAGCGATGAAGAGCGCTTCAAGTTCCTCGACTATGCCGCAGAGCTCGGAGCGACATTCTGGGACACTTCTGAGTAAGCACATGGCCAATTAACAATCGTTGATACTGACGGACTTCACATAGTATCTATGGGGAAGGCGAGGAGATGCTCGGCCGTTGGTTCACAAAGAGTGGAAAGCGAGACAAGATCTTCTTGGCCACCAAGTTCGGGCTGCTTATGGACGGGTTGAGAATGATTGGCGTAGACACTACGGCAGAGTATTGCAGGAAAGCGTGCGAATCCAGTCTGGCAAAGCTGGGCATTGACAGCATCGACTTGTGTGAGAAGTTCGACTCGACTGAGAGAGTGTCAGACTAACAGAAGCGTAGTCTATGCTCACCGCGTCAATCCTGTGACGCCGATCGAAGAGACGATGCGAGCCCTGGCAGACCTTCAGAAGTAATGCATTTACCGCCCAGCCGGTAGGTAGTGCTGACAAATGGTAGGGAAGGGAAGATAAAGCACATCGGACTCTGTGGCGTAAGCTCGAGTGCTTTGCGACGGGCTTACGCAGTGGCGCCGGTCGCCGCGATTCAGACTACATATTCACCATTTGTGCGCAGTATCGAAGGGCCCGATGGTACAGATCTCCTCTCCACGTGTCGCGAGCTGGGCGTAGCCGTTGTCTCCTCATCTCCTCTGGGCAGAGGGCTCCTTACTGGAGCCTTCACGACCACGGACTCAGTCAGTGGGGCAGACGACATTCGAGCAAAGCAAATGCCATGGTGGAGTGAAGAGAATCTCCCTACCAACGCCAAAATAGTTGAGCAGCTGGGGTCTTTTGCCGCCAAGAAGCAATGCTCGGTGGCTCAACTGACACTTGCTTGGATATTGAAGCAGGGAATCGAAAATTTTGCGATTCCAGGCACAAAGAAGGCCAAGTATTTGAGGGAAAACTGGAATGCTCTTGGGGTGAGCCTGTCTGACGAGGAAGAAGCCGAGATCCGCAAATTTGTTGAGAGTATCGAGTTAGCAGGTTTTCGCTCCGTCCCTGAAGCCAGGGCTCTGACCTACGTGGATACGGTTGAGGAGGCATAGGCTGGTCCTCCTTTCCTAGAGCTCTGATATCGTGAATATCATATCTTGATCCGCGGCTTGCAGCGCATAGCTTTAGTACAGTGTGTGTTGTCTTCTTGCACCCTCCACTTGCAACAATTCTCATTTTTTACATTCCGACAACTCTCTCCGCGGCGATACTCTAGAGGTTTGAGACTGAATGATAATGATAATGTCCGTCGCAGGTAACCCATGTGCGGGAGTTCCCCAGATGAGGACTTCATCGCTGTACTTGGGCGTACCTTAGAGTGGGATATTGAGAGAGGAGCCTTCATTGATGCCAGAAACCAGGTACCTCTGCGTGATGCCATGACTGCCGGAGGCGACATCTTTGAGCTCCTTGTTGCCGGGTGGAGTCGAGCAGTGTGAGGCCAATACAACTACTAGTCTGCTCCAACACGAGAGCGACGACGTGCTGTACGATAGCATGACAGACGAGTTCTATGTCGACGAGATTGGCGAGGAGGTATTCGACAACGTTCAATAGGTATGAGTTGTCGTTCGGCTGCTCTGTGTTGGGATGTCCAGTGAGTGCACGATTGGATATATGCCATTCGACCACAGCTCCGCCACCGCGAGCAGCTCCTGGATCATAAATTATTGGTGCCCGACACAAGTTGTGAATGTTCGTTTTCGAAGGTGCGCTTTGCCCTCCGCGTTTCTCCACGTGGTGGTCCCTGCCGATCTATCTCGTTAGACCCTGCCCCACCGAGGGGTCTCCTAGCTCGCTCTGACGTGTGGAGCCGTCGCCAAAGCTCTCGAACTTCTGTGAAAACACCGCTCACTTTTACTTCTCAATTGTCTCACACACACTCAACAGGGTCACAATGGCAAACCTCAACCTCCAAGAGATCCATGATTTCATGATCTCCATCGCCAAACAGGCCGGAGAGCGCATTGTCGCAGCGAAACCTACCACAGAGGGTGCCGGCTCGAAGAAGAACTGCATGTACCTTCAAGGAGTCGCAAAATGAGACACTTCTTGGCTAAGACATGATAGCTGTCGATTTAGTCACCGAAACCGATCGCGCAGTCGAAACCCTAATCTCTACATCTTTCCGCGAACGATATCCCGAATTCGAGTTCATGGGCGAGGAAACATACAAGCCTGGTGACAAGCTCACGGCTGCACCGACATTCATTTGCGACCCAATAGACGGCACGACAAACTTTGTACACCGCTACCCATACGTCTCCATCTCGCTAGGTTTTGCCGTCGATCTCGAGCCCACAATAGGCATCGTCTACAATCCGTTCACGCAAACATTGTATTCGGCGATAAAAGGACATGGCGCATATCTCAACCAGACACTCAAGCTCCCATTATCGCCGCCAACACCGCTCGAGACGCTGAACTCGTGCCTCGTCGCGGTCGAATGGGGGTCTGATCGATCGGGAAATGACTTTAAAGTTAAGAGTGAGACGTTCAAGCGGTTGGCAGCAACAAAGGAGAACGGCGGAGGCATGGTACATGGTCTCCGGTCATTTGGGTCTGCAGCTCTAAACATTTGTGGGGTCGCCCAGGGGGGGCTGGATATCTATTGGGAGGCAGGATGCTGGGCGTGGGATGTGTGCGCTGGTTGGGTGATCTTGATAGAGTCAGGCGGCAAGATGGTAGACGCAAACCCTGGAAACTGGAGTCCAAGGATAGATGAGAGGCGTTACTTTGCGGTACGAGGTGGCGAGGGACAAAAGGAAGTTATCGAGGAGTTCTGGGGACTCGTCGATGGCGCATTTGAAGTCGGGATATAGAGTCACCCTTGAGAGATTGTGTTGGAAGAATCAGAGAAAATGTCTGTGCACATCCAATAGAAGTGGGCAATTACGGTTAGATTGTGACTTTAGATTTACATGGTATATACACGTAGCTCTTCGGGGTTGTTGGTGTGGAAACCATCACGCACATGATTCTCTCAGATCTGACGGGATCTATCATGACCGACTAAACGTGCGCGAAGATCTTGAGCACCGTCTCGTATTGCAGTTTCAAGCATATGGCAATGTGAACGAAGACAATATATCACTTAGAGAACATCACATAGCACGCGGAACAATTACTTCGCGGCGATGGGCTTATGAATTATGCCGCTACATCCTCCGCAGCCATCTGACCATTCAGCGGTCTCAGTCAATCTGTTTCGCGATGCGAGCATTCCACTAGGGAAAGCTCTTCCAGCACGGTCCATTTCGACCATCGCGCTCCTATGCTTCCGAAAAATGAATGTCCTCCATCTCCAAGCCTGCCAATAACACCTGTCCGTTCCGTTTCCACCAGCGCATACGTTCAACAAAGGAAACACAGTTTCAAAAGGTCATGTACTCCGTCTGCAAGCAGATCGGGGGTGGAAGCAACGGGGGCGCAATCATGATACAGGTTCGAGGATTAGGACGTGACCGGGGGTAAGCAAACATCCACGGGTAAAGAGACAAGGTAGGAGTGGAATAAAATGCATGCAACGAGCCGTTTCGACGCCGAAGAAAGCCATTGAGCGCCAGCTCAGTGTTTTTTCTGTTTTTTTCTTTTCGGGAAAAAAGGGGCGAGTAGCGAGTTGCATGAGCCTGTCGCTTTGGTTTGGCAATTTGGGTGAGGCGGAGTTATAATGTCGTTCAACTTGGTGTGAACTCCGGTTGTGTTTGTTTGCAGTTATCGTTCGACAACTTCGAAGCTTCGAGCAATCTATACAGTCCTTGGAGTTCCCACTGGGAACGTCAGGTCGTCGATATGATTACACAGCGCGACGAATAGATCGAAGAACATCTTTCCGCCGGCCTCCATCTCCATTTGGCATGTCTTACTCCTCTTGAAGGTTTTGCGGCTGCGGATGATGAGCGCTAAGTAATGAGCTCTGAGAGTGTCCGACTCAGTGTTGTCATATGTATAACGTGCAGATCTCAAGATAGTGCCGACCTCGACACCGCTCTGGAGACCTTGCTTGCGCAAAGCAACCTTCTTGAGCTCCTCGAGGCCATAACGATCTGCAGCGCAGTACACAGCGGTGTCTCTGAGAATAATCTCGCCAACACCAGAGTGGAAGAACGTCGGCTCAACCGAGCAAGCCCGATCACCCTTATTTGGGTCCGGCGAGCTGATTGCTCCCTCAAGCATCCAAGTTGCTCGCCGCTTGTCGTGTACGAGACGAGGATAGTAATCGCCCTTATAGAGGTATTCCAGAATGCAGGAGAAAACTTCAGGCTCCTCATCGGGGAGGTCGATGCGTCGAGTTGCGGAATTGAAGAATTGGGCGCGCAGCAGATCGGCGAAGAAAGGACTGTGTGAGAGCACGTCTTCGTGCGCAGCGAAGAGTCGTTGCTCGTGACCAACGCAGACGGTGACGATGGCAGCCGTGAGGCTGGGCGAAACGCTACCCATCATCGGACTATCCTTGCGTGACTGCTGCATTCGAATATCCGCCTTCTCGACCATCTTCTGCTTTGAGGCATCGCGAAACGACCTCTTCGGCTGCTTTGTTATCTTGTTGGATCGGTCTTTCGAGCTGGCGAATGACCGCTTGCCAAACATCCTGGCGAAGAGAGGAATCGTAGCGAGCGATTTAAAAGAGTGACGGGTGACGCGTTATGCTTGTGGGAGCTCTGGAAGCTCTCGAATTTGGCGCTTCTGGTAAAAAAAGAGCTGAATTCGAGGAACTCAAGGTATACCTACGCTGGCGCGAGATATACACTTTCTTGTCGAGCTGAGGCTTGTCTGAGAGGCGTGAAGAGCCCAAACATGGGGCAGGCTGGGTTAAATAGAAGCCCTGCCAAGCGCCATCCTTGCAGCCTGCGGGCGGCTGTGCAACTGGGTTCAAAGCATTTCATTCGTCAATGGCGCTGTCGTGCTTGTGACTGGACGGGCAGCATGTCAGGCAACAAGGCATATGCGCGAGTGTTGACATGGCGCAACTGTAGAAACTCATGGGCCATGCCTGCTGGCAAAGAGTCTCGCTAAGCCAATGCCAACGCAGCTGATGACGTCGCTGGCTGCATGAATCGCAGTCGCATTTCGACAGGCTGAGCGACGCAACGACCTTTGACATTTGATCAGTCAACCGTGAGCGCAACGTATTTCTACGTAACGGTGCTGGACACGCGCAAACCTCCGCACACACGTACCTATCACGAGATAACGTGATTTATCGATTTGTGCCCAGGTGACTCACACGCGGCTGAGCTCGGTCGCAAATGTGGTAAGGCGCATGCATCAGGCCTGCAGTGTCAACTATTCCACTAAGTTGGAAGCAAGGATTACAACGCAGCTTCGGAACCTCATACCAAGACAAGCACCCAATTTGTCTTCCACAATCGGGATGAAGAGGCCAGATTAAGTTTATTCACATGAGCGTTGACGCAGAAGGTGAGCACGTTGTCCGTTCATGGGTATGAGTAAATCACATGGTGTCACACATCATTCCATCATCTCGGACTGCACGAAGCAAGCATACAGCGAAACACGATTATGGGCATCGACATCTTCCCACGCAGGCTCAATCGGGGCGACTTTGCCAGCACACCTTCCAGAGCATCCTCGCTCTTCAAAAGGTTGCCAAAGGACCTCGTGAGTTATTAGGAGACCCAAGCCTTAAATCTATACAAGCAATGCTCCGCGCCCATTGAAGTCCTCATGGGTGGTCATGCCCAGGTAGTATACGAGCGGTAGCTCCACTCAGGGCAACTAAGCGCACACAAATACTGCCTCAAAGACGACCGCGCTGTAGCTCAGAGTAAAATGGAGAGGAAGGTAAAGACATAGGCGTACCTCGAGCTTAAGGGCACGAAAGCACGCCGGCTTGTTTTAGTTTGTGCACACCCGGAGAGTCATCTTCATGCAGGTCCCGCATGCATCCCTTCGTATTCGACGTCTTCTTTGCAATCAAGGTTCAAAGCTCTTCAAGAGCGCATGTATAACTACGCCGCAACCCTTGCCTTCGGGAAGCCGTACCGGCCTGCTCTGTTCAGCTCTGTATACTACCACAGGGCACACCGAAATAGTGTACTTTTTTCTAGGGACCAGTTCCTCCCGGCGAACTATGGCGCTCTCCGAGAGGTTCTATCGCGTCCACAGATAACTAGAGACGCCCTCGCCCGATAGCTCAAAGAAAGTCATGCGGACCTGGACGTCCCTTACCTGCGCAAGCTTATCAACCTGTTTAAGATTCCAGAGGCCAAGTGGATCAACTACTAGGAAGAGCAGACAACCAATGGCAACCCAGATACACCACTATACATCATCGTGGCAAAAGAGCAGCTCGGCATAGTCCTAAGACCTAGAGATGCGCGCGACAACGATAGAGTTGCTACACGCTGCCACCGTTGCAGCAAGCTGAAGTCGACTCGAGCAATCTACCATGCTACCACAGACGGCGATGGTTTCTTGTGTAAGAAATGCTGGACTGCAATGGAGAAGAAATGTCCCACGTGCCAGAAAATAAGCAAGAGAACGTTCTACCGAATCGCCGACTCTAACGAAGTAGTCCATGAATGTGGCGATTGTCACTTCGCAGGCACAATATGCGCTACGCCGGGATGCAATACGAAAGGCGGCAAGCAGTTCCTCAAGAGCACGAAGTACCAAGGGAAGCATGTGTGCAGGCCGTGTTCTGATAAGGAGAAAAATGCGACTTTTCAATGCGCGCGCTGCAAGAGGAACGTGAACAGCAAGCCTTACAACAGCAAGCTTCAACCTGCCGGTAAAGTCTGCTTGACTTGTGTACGCAAAGAGCGGCAGTCAAGGAAGGAGACCCGCAAGAGAACGTAAATGTCATAATGGTAGCTAGAAGAACGGAGGCTGTCAGCGCAACATTGTCGCAACTACTAGCGTCTACATTCAGTATATCTCACCTAAGTTTTAACCTACTAGCTGTAGCAGTAACACATGCTCATTTATTTACGCTTGCTCATCTCGTGCATTACTAGAAGGAGGCTGCCTTTTCTCTATATAGCTGCTCCTCTAAGCCTTCAACTCCTCGCACTTAGATGTTACTCTTTGATCAATCATAACTTTAACAGGTTGTGAGCCTAGCACTACCAAAAGTGTCTGGTGCCTGGGACGACCGATTCGCGGGGCTTCGCTTAACGCGTTCTGCGTCATAAGTCACCATGCATGAGCCCCAGCGCCGTGCTTTCTAGCACTCACCGCGAGATTGTTTCTATCACCTGCGAGCCAGCCCAGGACCCTTCTATTACATCGTCGTCGCGTGTCTGCCCTTCTATTTGCCCCGCCTCTGCCTATAACCTGCGCAACACCCCGAACATCCAACAGAAACACCTACAACTCAATATCCCTGAACAGCACCAAACTCGCAGCCACAATGAGCACCGGTGCCAAGAAGCGCATTATGAGGGCAAGTCTCCCGCAGGAGCTCATCCAAGAAGCAATAGTCTGACGTGGGCGCAGGAGTACGGAGAGTGCATGGCGGACACGCCTGCGGGCATGAAAATCAACTTCGACGAGTCGAACATGACGAAGTGGGAAGTCCTTATGGACGGTCCACCCCAATCCATATATGTGGTATGTCACAAGCGCTGCATGCGCTGCAGTGTGTGTTAACTGAGTGCTAACGATTGCAGGGCGGTCATTTCAAGCTCGACATCGTCTTCCCGAATGAATATCCGTTCAAGCCACCGGTCGTCAGCTTCCGAACCAAGATCTACCACCCGAATGTGAGCAACGATGACAAGGGCTCCATGTGTTTGGGTTTGCTCCGCCCCGACGAGTGGAAGCCGCCAAACAAGGTCGTCGCCGTCTTGCGCCTTATCCAGACTCTACTGATCGAGCCGAACGCCGACGACGCGATCGAGCCCTCCATCGCCAACGAATTTCGCGAGAACCGCAAGGAGTTTGACAAGACGGCAAAGGACTGGGTCAAGCGGTATGCGAAGTAGAAGCTATGCATATGGATAGGGCACTTGGGCCATGACTCGCGATTGTTTGCATTCAAAGGCGTTTGGCGAGACTTGCATTGGGTAGAAGCATTCTTCACCGGTCATGGGCAACGAAGCAATGTGTATACGGACGAACAAATTTACGGTTGTCGCAGTTGATTACCTCGCATCCTCGGACATTTGCAGCGGGTAGAGGTGCTCGGACCCATCAGTTAAAATGAGTGTGACCCGACATGTCGTCATGAGCCAATCTCCCGTAGCCGTGCTCGAGCATCGGATCGCGAGATGAGAGGGAGTAGCGGGCGTTTTCCGCACAACGAGGTTAGCTGCGATGATAGTGTTTTGATGTTGTGGCCCACACTGCGCAGCCGGTAACTTAGCTGCATCCACATGGACACGCGGGAAAAGCTCGCCCGCACTCTGCTTGGGCGCTGGTCAAGTCAGTATGCTAGGCTGCCAATTTGCCGAGTCAGCTGCAAACAGTGTTTTTGTCAATGCAAGCGGTCCTTTTTGGCAAGCCAGTCGCACACCCCTGAACGGATGTTCCCATGGCGCAGAAGTCGCTGGGCCGAAATGCCTCCAAAGCATCGTTTCTCGTGAAGCGGAGAGCAACACCGGTGATGCTCTTCTCCTATCCAATGAGCAGCTGCGGAGGCGCCGGCCCTGCTGGACGGCCCTGCCTTACAACGTACGCTAAGTGTTGTGATGTGCTCGATTGGTCGATCAGCGCGTCAAGGTCGCGACGTCTTTGCCTTTTGCAGCGCTTATGCAACCGTCGAAAAGGAGCCGTTTCATGTCGGGCAGCTGGGTCTTGCCAGCGTCAAGCCTCCCTCGGCCCGCGCTTGTGGCCCAGTTTTAGCGACGCGGATGAGATGAGGATGCCGCGGAGCTTGGCGCGTATCCGTGCTGGAATCCAATTATTCCACCGTCGCAGGACAAGCTCCTCAGTGCTCCTCCAAATCTTCAGCATCCTACTCCTCACCACCGTCTGGACAGCCACGAGGCTCACCGACGCTCTACGCTCCTTACTCATCGCCTTCATTTTTTCCGCCAGCTCCTGCAGCGGCTTTTGGGGGCGGGTTTCACCCTCGACGTTCACTACTGCACCGCGTGCTATTGGTTCCACACGCTGCGACAAGCTCGAGCACATTCACTCACGCGCCCCACGATAGCCATTGCGCACCACAGGCTCCGCCGCACACACACTGTTTTTCCTGCAATCGACAAAGCCCCGTTCCGCCTCCGAGAATGTTGCCTCGATCAAGCACAACTCACGAGCTTTCTTTTTCCCCGAACGAATGAGCAACAACCAACGTTACTCCGACCACCCCCTCAGCCCCCAACGGCGCAATGGTTGACACCTTTGCCCGTGCCGGCAACACCGACGCTTCCCTGGGCGGCGAATACCGTGTATCTTCCGCGCCAATCGTGCCCACAAAGCCGCCTTTTGCAGCGTACCGGCCGCCAGAGTACACTCCGCCTGCCTCGCCGCAGCCTCAATACCCACATATCTCAAAGAGGGGCTTTGGAGCTGGCCGCTCCAAACGTCCGGCACACCTGCAGATGGACACCTCAGTTCCCCCTGCGCACGAAGGCCAGGCTTACAGCCCTGCCTCGTCCAACAGTCCGCCGCTGCCTCCCATCGGGCTCCCTTCGCCCAAATTCCCCCATCGACACCGAGCACCCTCTCTCCTTCGCCACGCTGCCGTACCTTCGCCCTTCCCTACAAGCAATGGAAACACACGACTGGACCAGTCTGGGACATCACCAGTCATAGCTCCTGCAATGGGTCGGCAAGTCTCTGGCCCAGCCTCGCCAGATCTGCGCGCCATCTTCAATCCTTTGGCAAGTAATCCCGTGCATCAAACTGCACATAATTGGGATTCGTCCTCAGAAGATGTCCCGACGATTCTCACACGGTCCCGCGGCCTCACTAGCTCCTCTCAGCCCCACCCGCCGTTGCGATCCTTTACCTCGATACCGGACTATGGTCAGTTCCGAGCAAACGAAAGGGCCAATCTCTCAGGAACCTACAAGCCGAATCGCGGCGTTCCAAATTGGTCTCACACTGATTATTATCCTGCTCCACCACGTCATTTCCGCGGTGAAGAGCCCCGAGCAAGCTTCAGGTCGGGCTGGACGAATGCTTCGTCAAGCGTAATGGAGGCAAGTGGGACAGAGAGGAGCAGCATCGTGACTGCACGAAGCTCTGTAGTTAGCGACCGCCATGCAAGTATCTACTCAAGGGACCAGTCAAGAGATCGGTTAAGAGATCGGGATGACTCGCCAGAGACCATACAGACATCTGATGCACCAGAGGACGATTACAATATGGATGCTGTTGATGATGTGATCGACGCGTATTGCTACGATGAAGATGACGACAAGGACTCGGATGACCTCTTCAACCAGAGTGGCCACGGTGCTCTCAGCTCGTCGCCTACGCCCCTGGATTCGGAACCTCCGGACCTTTCACAGACGCCCTCCCGCGATCTTGACTCATTGAGCTCTTTCCACTCATCAGAGCGACTCAAAGACTGGGATGAGCGTCCGTCTTCATACCTCCATGATACATCGGATCACAGTATAGAGCAACCTGCCCCGATACAGATAGATTCAACCATCGGTCCACCATCTGCCACTATCTACTCAGATGTGTCAAACCCAATCGAACCGGATCTCATGGAGACAGACCTAAGCGAGCGGAAGGACACTCACATAGACCCCACACGTTATCAGCATGCCAATATCCTTCACGCGCAACACAACTTACCGCACGCTCGAACGGACGTCACGCATAAGGACCAGCGGGAGCGAGGCGAAATGCAGCGATCGAGTGAGGAGCTCCCTCGTCGCGTGTCTGTCTCGGTGCAGACGCTGGCGTTCGGTGTTCCCAGCAGCAAGGCTCGCCTAAACCAGCTGCCTATTGGGGCCAATCCATCCAGTGGCCGAAGCATGAATCGCTCACAATTGACCACAATCCAGCGTGAAATAACAAAGCTCCCTCAACTACCGATGAACAAGTCAAGATTGTCGCGACAGGACTGGGCAGAGATTGAGGCATATTCGAAACGGCACAGCAAGAGGCCCAGTGCGTCTCGAACAATATCGTCCGACTCCGTTGTCGGCAAAGAGGCACCTGCTGGTCTGCAATCACCGCCGCTAAAGAAGTCAGAGCCGCTGCCCGAGTTGGATGAAGATGAGACGATCCCGCGACGTGCGTCTACAAGCGTCTACGATAGAAAAAGCGCATTACTTAATTTGAGTTTGATGGCCTCATCCACAGCAGGCGCGACAAAGCCAACAGTGGTGCGTGCCGCACCACACGCAAAGCAACAGACTGGAACCGCGCCCCCCTTGCGCAAGGCGACGAGCCCGGCAGAAAGAGATCGTTACGGTTTCAAGAAGGCCTCGGACAAGATCAATGTCCAGCAATATAACGCATGGTCTTCCAAGTATGAAGAGCATATCTCGCGCAGGAGGAACAAATGGATTGCTCTGATGTCTAAGCAAGGTCTTTCGATCACTGATCCCACGAAATTCCCTGACATGTGCGATAAGGTGAAACGATATGCACGGAAGGGATACCCTCCTGAATGGCGCGGAGCAATGTGGTGGTATTACTCTGGTGGTCAGCATACGATTGCAAAGACAGAGATGGTCGGCCTGTATGCGTCATTGGTCGCCCGGGTGAGGCGAGAGGAGCTCAACAAGGACGACAAAGACGCAATCGAACGCGATCTCGACCGAACATTCCCTGACAATATACACTTCCGACCCGAACCAGCCACGGATCTGTTGGATGGAGAGTCGGATGACGAACCGCAGCTCATCAAAGATCTGCGGGAGGTGCTATCTTGCTTCGCGTTGAACAACCCCAGCATCGGCTATTGTCAATCTCTCAATTTTATTGCGGGCCTGCTCCTTCTTTTCCTGAAGCAAGACAAGGAGCGAGCATTCATCATGCTCACTATTATTACGCAAAATCATCTTCCTGGAGCTCACGCCCGCAGCCTCGCGAATACCGAAGTCAACGTGCTCATGATGTTGATCAAGGACTACCTCCCGAAAGTGTGGGCTTCCATCAACGACACGGACTTGATCAATAGCGGCGCTGGCTCGAACGCCCATCCCAATTCGAAGTTCCAGAGACAGCCCACGGTGGCCTTGTCATGCACGTCCTGGTTCATGAGCATCTTTGTCGGCGTATTACCGATCGAGACTGTACTTCGCGTCTGGGATACGTTTCTGTATGAGGGACCGCGGGCACTGTACCGCTATGCGCTCGCCATTTTCAAGCTCAGCGAGCTAGAGATTCGGAAGTACCGCCCAAGCGATCCCGAAATCTTCATGATCGTGCAGAATCAACCGCGGACATGCCTAGATCCAAATATCCTGTACGAACTTGCTTTCGTGAAGAAAGGGTTTGGCAATCTATCCCAGGGCGTGATTGACCAAAAGAGGCTGTTCTGGCGGGAGCAGAACCTAATCGCGCACCAGACGAGTGTGCGCAGCACACGAGGAAACCGAGTAGCATCATCATCCAAGGACGACGAGACCGACAACGACAGCACGAAAAGGAGCATGAACGGTCTGCGGAGGAAGGCCTCGAGAAGGTTCAGGAAAATGAGGATATAGAGGGGACTTTTCTTGCTGCATTCTTAGCGACATGATCCTTTTGCATACATACGGCTGACTGACTGCGCTGGGCACCAGAAAAACATAGCGGGAGTTTTTTGAATCTTCTTGTATAATAATTACCATATACCCCGTTTGTGTGGACGGCGATGGGATGTAGGAGTAGACAGAGGCGCATAGCGCTTGGCCTGCCTTGGCTGTTGGGTAATGATCATGATGTTATGACCCTTGACACTGCGTTCCTACTAGAGTCTGAGTGAGCGTCTATGTCAAGTAAAATGTAATGCCATTCAAAGGTCTATGCGAACGTTGTTCTAGATCTCGGCCTATTTCAATCGGCTCTCGAGATCGTACCGCCAACTCCGTGTGCCCAACCCAATGCTTCAATGCTTCAATGCCGAGATATCCATGCTTTTGTGGCCTCGTCGCCTCGTTCCCGCTTCATGTTCTCGTCGTCTATTTCGATTCCTGCTCCCTCGACATACGGTCATGCTCGTCAATGTCACTACATGCAAGTTAGTATGGACTCCTTCCTTGCGTATGAAGATGCACGTACGTAGCCTCCCATGGGTAATTAATCCAAACATCCCCCACCGTCCTCGCGGCAATATACCTTCCGTGTAGAATCTCCTGCGGCAAGCTGCCCTTCTTCGTCTTATCCTTGTTATGCAGCACGAAGATGCTGAAATTCGTCTTCTCGCCTTGTCTTCCCAGCTTCTGCACCGCGGCCTCGACGTCTTTTTCCAGTTCCCTGACGGCGTATTCCAGCGTCGTCCGCGTGTCGTCGACCTCGTCGACAATCAGAACGTTTTTACCGATGAGATTGGCCATTTCGAGCGATGAGAGATCGAGCCATTGCGTGCGTGTGACTTTGGTGCCGGGCGCTTCGACTTCCGAGTCGGTGCCGAGCTTCTCGTAGAGGGAGAGGCCGATGGCTTGGATGGGGATGTTGGAGGTGCCGGGGCGCTTGAGGAAGGAGCTGTGTATGGGTGTTAGTGTACGAGATATCCGAGGGTTGCTTTGTGGTCATGGAGTGGGTGCGACGCAAGGGATGTCGTACCGGAGGATTCGCGCGGGGACGTAACCGCCGCCGCCAATGGCGATCATGAGGTTGGGCTTGAAATCATTGAGGATTTGGTCCGCGGCTTCCTGGCAGAGCTTGTGGATCTGGGTTTGGGTGTCAGCCTTGGGTTTGCTGTAAGGCAAGGTGGAATGTGCATGGTATGCAGTCGAAGAGTCGCAGAAGGAGGTCGTGCAGGTATATGAGACGCATAGAAGCATGAACTCCATGTAACATCATGTTTCCTCCACCGTCCGAAGGAGATATAGAAGCACAGCGCTGTACACAAATATGCCTTGCGCGTACGTGCATGTCCCAGTGCAACCAAGAGTCATACTCTAGTACATACCTGGTTATACGTGACGTAGATTTTCTCAACCATGATTGCTGATACTGCCGCTTGTCCAGATATGAGTGAAAGATATTCCGAAGAGTAAACGGGTAGTGCGTGAGGCTCTCAGAAATTTCTTGAGCAGGCAGATGTCGCCGCGACGAGGAAGGTCGGGGTTCGCCGGTATAGTGGGGCGGCCAGCACCCCGCCAATAACGAACGTCGACATCATGGTGCCGCTTGTAACATCGTGCCGCGGCTAGGGTATCACCATACACGCGCTCGCGTGTAACGTTTTGCTGCCTTCTGCTTCCACAGGGGACTGAGATGAACGTGCATGTGAGGAGGGACGTGCACCCGCCCACGCTATTCGCTACTCCGTGTCCAGGAACGATGCGCGTAGTGGGGACTATATTCAGCGCAACAGATTATGCATTTTGTATTAATCAAGGTTTCTGCAATACTTTGTCACGATGCACCAATATTCTCAGCTGTGTCGTTATTGATTGGTATGCTGAGGGGCGTCCATCGCCTTCAGAGAACCAACCCCAAAGAACGACTCGTTCTCATTCACGTACTGAGGACTGTCGCCAAAGCACAAGATCTCAAAGCTATTCCACACAGCACGAATGAGGTATTTGTCGTTCAGGCCGATGAGCTCCGGGTCAGTAACTACGTCGAGTCTGCCGAGTATCGCGTCGATTGTGCATGGCCCTATGAGGAGGTTGAAGTACGTCTTGTCACTGCTTCGTGTCAGTAATGCTTACTAGGATGCTACCAACATAAAATGCGAGGTATGAACAGAGGCGAATGTGGCGTACCCTGTGCCGACGTGCACAAGCGCTGGCGGAGAGCTTGTTCCTGAGCTGAATACCTCGAAGCACACGTCTTCCCACCAGAAGTTCGATGACATCGCCCAGAGACGTCCTGGATGGGTGATTGGATATGGTTCCGTGAACTTGTTGAGGCTTTCGTCGAATTGGAGGCACATATCGAATAAGGTTATTCTGAACTTTCCTGAGCGATCGACAGGAATGAATCGATTGCTGTGAGTATCGAAACCGCTTGCCGCACAATCCTCCAGAGTGACATCTGACTCTGAGACACACTTGCCTGCATAAGTGAATTTGCTGTGTCGAATCGTGGTTGATGGCCGTGGAGTGGACTTGTCGACGCTGTGACGGTCGTGGCGGGAACATCGCTGATCAGCGAAAACAATGATGTACTTACTCTTCGGCTGCAGTAGGAGAGCCAACCCGTGACGATTATCACACCTTGCCTGAGTAAGCAAGCGCACCGGTATCTGTAAATGCGGTGGACCTGACTCACCCAAGCGTGGGATAGGCGAGAAGCGGCGAGGTATAGGGTATGGTAAACGACTTGCCTTGCTGGGTGTCGAAATCCCAGATATAGACCAGAACATGCTGTTCGAGGCATCCTGCGCACGCAACAGTATTCCCGCGGCATGTGATAGTCTGGAGTAGAGCAGCATTTGGTAATTTGAACTTTCGTTTCACGCGAGATGCATGATGCCACACATAAAACATGTTGCTATTCGTGGCAAATCCGACAAGTTGATCGGAAGCAACAAGACGACGGATAGTTTCTCGTGCGTCTCCGTTTAACACTTGCAAACTCCAGCTTCTGATATCAAAGAGGTAGACGGCGCGAGATAGGTTGTCACTTGTGGAGACACAGGACCATATCAGTTTGTCTTCGACCAGTGTGACATAACCATGTGGATCGTTGAGGTTGATTCTGAAAGTCTTTGTTGGTTCACCGCGGCGGAAGGCCTGTATATGCCGGGCTTTCTGTACATAGGTGCCATAGCCGTTGCTTTGTAGGTCCATTGTGCTGTGGACCCATGGCTTCAAGCTCTTCTTGAGAACGTCGGGGCTTCGCATAACACGATGCCATGCCCGCGAGACCTCAGCGCATTAGTACACTGGCCATTGATTCTCATATGGCGCACTTGGTACTTACAGACTGCAAACGGTATGGCGTGGAAGGGCCCAGGTACGCAAAGACAATCGCCACAAGCTCGACCGGGAGGTGGCCAATAATGTCAAATCGGAACGAGCGGGTGGCAGTGAGCTCATGAAGCGTTCGCCATTCGTAGGGCGTCAGTTCTCCGACTAAAGCGCCAATAGCATCTCGCCTCGAGTCAGTTGGCAGACGCCTGAAGGCTGCAATGAGCGCATCAGTGGCCATAAGTATAGAGTAGCAAATTCATCCGTAATAAGCGAGCTTGAAGAACAATGGAGCAGGGGTAGCGACCGCAAAAAGCATGCGTTTGTTGTTGGAATGGTTCAGTGATGTCGTTAGGCTTCCGCACGGGCCGAGTTACACAAGTCAAGAGGTGCGGTCCGCTCCAGCAGATGGTCCAGCAGGTGCGCACCAACACGAAGGAACCACGCCCCTGTGCGTGGCGTCCCCAGAGATCGTTTGACCTGCATGCAAGGTCTGAAGGTCTGGCCGGCTTCCAGGCGGAGCAGGTCGCGCGAGAGCAGCGATGTACTGTATAGGGGTCTGACTTTCTGGTACGAGCATGCTATGCTGGGCCGTGGGGTCTCCACGCGGCACACGATGAAGCGGAAATGTATTCCACGAGCAGGTGGTCGGTATAGGGAAGGACTTGCGCTCTAGGCCTCGCCCCGCAGAAGAGACATGTAACGTTATAGCGATAGTGGAGCGGGTTATTATCGAGTCGAGTGTTTCATCATCTGGCCGACGTCGCGACGGGCAGCAGGGGTCGGGCATCCCTGCACTGCAAAGCAATTCGCCTGGCTGCTGGAGTGGACAAATTGGAACGGCTGTCCAAAGCGGAAGGCGCGTTGACAGCATCGCTTCCGGGTGACAGTCCGGAGCATCACTTGCATTTGGGCCATGGACCCGTCTGCGCATTATTATTGGCATGGCACTGGGTCTTCCGCTGACTCCTGGAGACATCGTCTCGCACACGCGAACTGCATCGATCGCCAAACAAGTCCTTTGGGGGCCCCATAGTCATCGGCCAAGTGCTGCTCTCCGCCTCAGCTTCGTGGCTTGTACTGCTGCAACCTTCCTGGCGCCGCGGCACATATCCTCCTCTACCCGACTCCCCTCCCTTCGACCCTTCGCCGGCGACGCCTGCACATGGCCGTCTGAGGAGTTGACGGTTACAGACGTGCCTGATAGACGCTCGGGCAGCTCGGCGACCTAACGTTACTCGCGATCGACGAGCGTGCATGCGGAGGACTCCTTTCTTGGCCTCGACAGAGCCAAACTCTAAACCTCAGCCCAGCTGCGTTCGAGTCTGCGCTAGAAGGGTTTCGCGGCCAAGTCACTGCTGCGGCTCGGATCCTCCGCCGCTGGCCAGCCGTCATCTCGAATGCTCTCCCGCACCGTCTCCGCATCGCACCACCTGCTGTCCCCGTACACCGGGACCCTGCATCTCTCGACGTGCATACTTGACCAGCGCCCGCCCGCCGCCCGCCACTGAGCAGTTGCCAGACCGCGCAATCGACGGCCTGCTGCTCCAGCGTTGTTGCAGCGCTGTTCTGGCCTAGCAGCCCACCATCTCAACACCGCCGCCGCTCTCCACAGTCCCCACCCGCCATGATGACCTCGGTCGCGGAAGCTCGCAGGAGCCCTTTCTCGCCAGATCCGCACAGCCCAAACCCCACCCCAAACCCAAACCTCCACAAGTCGATACCAATCCTCCCGTCCTCTGGCTCGACCCTGGCGCCGCCGCCACGAGACCCAATGGACATCACGCCCTCGTCGACGTCCGCCATGGGACCGCCAAGCATGAACTGCGCAAACGCGGAGCGCAGCAGCACGCTCCTCGACCAAGGGCGCACAAATGGAGATTCGGGAAACACGTCGCCCAATGGCAGTGCGGCGCCTGCAGTGGGCGCCGCCGCCGCTGCGACACAGCCCAAGGTCGTTCAGACGGCCTTCATACACAAGCTCTACAAGTGAGACCAACCTCACGGGCGCAAGTACGGGAGACGGTCGCTAATGCGCGCACAGTATGCTGGAAGACCAGAGCATTCAACACCTCATTTCGTGGTCCAGCACCAACGAAAGCTTCGTCATGTCGCCGTCTAGCGAGTTCTCTAAAGTGTTGTCGTACGTAGATCTGGAGCTATGGCCTTTTAATATACCTAACCGACCCTGCAGATCATACTTCAAGCACACCAACATTTCCTCTTTTGTCCGCCAATTAAACATGTATGGCTTTCATAAAGGCGAGTTTCCAGGTACTTCGACTGCGCGGTACTTGCGTTGTGCTGACTGCCCTCAGTGAGCGACGTCTTCCACACTGGCTCTCCAGACTCGCCGTTGTGGGAATTCAAACACGGCAATGGGAATTTCAAACGCGGGGACCTTGTCGGTCTGCGGGAGATCAAGCGCCGTGCCTCGCGACATGCGCTCATCCATCGAGACTCCTTCTCAGCACCCAAAGTCCCAACCGGTCCGCCAGCCGGCCAACCAGTCGAACCGATGCAGGACCCGGTGGATGCACGCCTCAGTGCCCTCGAGCACAATCTGTACGATATGCATGCCCGAGTGCAGCGGTCAGAAGACACATGTGCCTACCTCAATCAAAAGGCCATGGTTCTGATGGAGGGCATGATGCGATGTCACCAGGTATGTCGATGTGTCGAGGCCTGATCGACAGCAACTAATGTACCGTTTAGTGGAATCAGGAGCTCACAAATTATATTATGGCCATGGTGCCAGACCCGGAAAACCCAATACACAAGGATGGTATGTACCACTGCTGAAACCTTATTTGAGCGACATACTGATTTCGACGCTAGTCTCGTTAATGCAACGTGACATTAGTCGCCAAACCGAGATGTTGCGTGCCTTGGAAGCGCCCGAGGAGCCCCTCTCTGCACGTCAACCCTACTTCATGCAAGTCGACAACAGCAATGGCCCTCCTCTCTCCCCGCGGCAGATTCCCATGGACAATTTAACAGATTCACGAAGAGGTTCGTTGGCGAGTATTTCGCGCCAAGCTCCATATAAACCTCCGGTCCCGGCCCATATTGCGATTTCTCCGCGACGTTACGGCTCAATTGGGACGGGTAATTACTCTCCATCTTCAGCCAGAACCCCAGCGTCCCACCAGCCACCCCCACCGCCTCCTCCTTCAATACAACATCCGGGCGCCAGTGCCAACCTGGGGAACAATAATCCGGGGAACAGCTCCTCCCCACCTTATAACTTATATAGGCGACACACCTCGGCAGATATCCGCACGCACGGTTGGCAGCCACAGCCGCCTCCACCGGGTCCAGCACACTCGCCCTATGCCTCCGGTCACAATTCGTCCCAATGGCCCTCTTCACCACATCGGACACCTATCGGAGGCGGAGACCAGCAGCTCCGGGATGCTTTGGAAAGCTATCAGCTGCCCCGCGGACCTAGGCGGCAGCAATCAAGCAGACAAGGCACTCCGCCTCTGACGAACGATAATACGCCGTCCACTTTAAGTGCTGATAGCGGGTGGGCGTTGCCTGGTGCAAGGTATCCGTTCAAGGGGATCGACACGCCCGGTCCACCCACGCGACGCTCGAGCATGGCATCAAACGTGCATTCACTGCTGAACCCCGCCGAGACTGCTGAGCGTGCCGACGAAGATGAACCGGAAGACCCTCGCAGCAAGAGGAAGCGCATGCAATGATGATCAAACGATCTAGCCCTGAGGCTATTCCACGATTTACTCGCCATGTAGTTGTACATTGACTTGACCGATTCGCGCTTGCACATTTACCGGACACGGCTTCTTTTGCATCACGCGGCCGATGATGCCTTCATTTGCTATGCTTGCATTCCACCTTTCTGCTTTTTGTATCTTGTCATCGTGTGATTGTGCTAACTGTCATTTTCTTCTTACTATATCCCCGTCATCCTTTTGTATCGTATCGGGAAAAAGCCAAGCATACACAGGCACGCATTGGGAAGGGCTTGTATGCATGTTGTGAGCGATGTAGTGTCTGGAAGTTAATGGCATCTTAGCCGGCTGGTCGGTCACTGTTGTGCCTGCTGACTATTCTCGAATTGCTTTGGTTCACGTGCATATGCATATCGTTACTTCTCGCTTCCACCAATCCCACTCCGGGGTCGCTCGAGATACTTCATGGGGCGCACGAGCTGGTATATGTGAAAAGCTGAATGTTTTGCTCATTGTCATTGAGTCATGTACTCTTTTCATCTTCTTCGTGATACCCGAGCCAGTAGCTGACATTCCTACGGTCATGTCCGTGTAGCCAGGCTGTAAAGCAATTCCTCCCTCGACGCCCTTTGCGACGATGTCCTTGACTTGTACAAATGTGAAGCCTTGACATCAGGGCAGGAAAAGGCCGCATATCCTATCGCATTCCCCATCCCATGTTAAACACAAAATTCTCTCCCAGCAGACGCATGCATCACGAACGCTGTCTAGAAAGACCAGCCGGATATAGCTTCGTGGACCAACACGGCGGTCACGAGGCCAAGCAACACCATCTCGACAGAACTGCCAGTCCTGCTCGCGAAACCGGTGGCCGGCTTTGCAGACGCAGACGGATCACCCTCGCGCATCTGGTGAGGAGTCGGGAAGAAATAACCTGTGGAGTTGATGTGCATCGTTGGCTTTCCGCTAATGTTTGAGCCGATCGTAGGCTTGGAGGACCAGGCCGTGCCAGTACTGTTCTTGCCAACCTCAGTGGTCGTGATGGGATGAAGCCAATCGCTAGTGACGTTAGGGATGTTGCTGGACACCGGGATGGGAAGGGGGCTCGTCTCGACGGGAGGGCGAAGCCAGTCGCTGGTGACGCTCGGGATGAAGTCGGTAGGACCGGGGCCGGGAGCTGAGGACGAGGAGTCTTTCTTGCGGCTCACGGTGATGGTCTTGTACTGGGTCTGCGTGCTGAGAACGGTAGTGGTCGTGGTGGGCTCGGCGGAAGCGGGAACATCCCTACAGAGTCAGCAAAGTTGCTCATAGCTGTGGATAGACTGTGGCTTACTTGGGAGGAACCGCAGCACCACTGCTCTGACCTGGCTCGGCCGTGACGGTAGTCGTCTTGGTGACGGTGACATGGACGGTGGTCGGCGCCTCTGGGGTCTTGGGACACAGGTACGTGAGGGTCGTGGCCATGCCTTGCATCATGACAGGACCAGTACAGAGCGCAGGCAGCTGGGCACAGTCGTCTCGAGGAGCCATAGCCTGTCCGTAACCTGGGTCAATGGGCGCGCCGTACTGAACAGCTTCAGTGACGGCGATAGCTCCCATGTGTCAGTATCCACATCGAGTGTCACAAAGATCCTGTGCCATCCGCGCTCGCCATGAAAATATCAATCGCCAGACAAAAGTAAAGTATTGTGCTTACCGGCCAGTGAAGCGAGCGCGAGCTTGAACATAATCATGACTGCGAACTTGACTCGAGTGATCGGATCAACCAGAGTGGAATCGCTGTCGAAGATAGGACGATGGACTCGAGCGAGTGTAGAGGTCGAGCGTGAAGGTGGTTGAGTGGAAGGTGCGATGGAGGCAGTTGTTGTTGAAGCTCAAAGACATGCACTAGCGCGTTTGTACATAAACAAGTAATCTCCCTTCACCTCCCAACGGTCGCATAAGGTCCAATGAGAGTGAGGTAATGAGTCTGTCGGTTTAGGTTTTGTGGGTCTGCATCTGTACACTGGGCGGCGGCGGCGGCGCGCGGTGCTCTTGCCCGTTTCACTGTCTACCGTGCGGGAGCTGCACGTCCAGTTCGGGCCGTATCTCCACGGTGTGCACCATAAGACTTCGGCATACCGAGCTCGGAACAGCTTGCGTTCGGACTGGTCGTTCTCTCGAGGGCACGTTCTGGCCTTGCTCTTACTGGGTCCACGTTCCACAATCGCGTCATACCCTAGATTGCCTCACTGAACAGGAGATACGTGAATCAGAGCTGCTAGCTTCTGTCACATGACGGGAAATCTTCTGCAACTGAGGAGTATAATGAGGCAAAGGTGCGGCGCCTGTACAGGAATGTGGATGTGTAAGAAGGTGGCCAAAGCCGAGGAGGCTCAAGAAATAGAGGCAGCAAAGAGACAACGTTTAGTGATATGTGAGGTGACTTCTACGACTGAAGCAAATACTTGAGGCTCATGGCACTCTTCTGTTCACCCTGCTCGTCATGACCACAGGTGGATGTAGCTCACCACATGTATGCGATGCGAATCGAAGTCCTCGATCCTCGAGACACAGAATTATTGAGAATGAAGCTTGCTCCTTCTCGCTATGTTCAGTCGCCATACAGTTCCATGAGATGGTTCAACATCTTCCGCTGTAACTCCAGGAGCTGCGACTTTGTGATCTTCTCACTGCTCAGTCCAGCCGGCGCCTGCTGCGGGTCGCCAACTGAAGTCGCCTCATCGCTGTCGCTGAGGATCAAGTAAGGCTTCACGCCGAAAAATGGGACACCCAAAACCTTCAATGATGAAGTTTGCGACTCTGTCATCGCTTTACAAGCTCGGTATACTTTGGCATCATACTGACTCAGCTCAGCTTGTTCGCGCTCTGGCGTCTATTTCGGCGTCAGCTGGTGAGGGGCAGATGGCAGGCTAAACATACTCGAAGGAGTGGGGAGCCATCAAGAAGTCCTGGTAGAGATCTGTACTGGTCAGTTAGCTATACATTGACGGCTATACGTAACTTACAAAGCAGCTCGGTGTGTTTGTTCATTCTCTCGTTTGAGCTTGTGGTCCTCAATGAGACGCTCACGTCCAGCCTCCCTTCAAGTTATCAGACAGAGATTCTTTAGAGGTAGCCCAACTTACCATTGCTTCACGTTGCCTTCTTGCTCTTTCATTAGCTATTCGCAGTATCAGCATACGTCTAATCGTCATACATGCGTTCCATCATACCTTCCGGACGGAGGGAGCAAAGTCCGGATTCTGAGTTGCAATCTTGCTCACACATCGCAGACCTTGCTTCCATTCGGTGATGGTAGCCGGGTCAATTAGTGGAGTTGATGTTCTATCTTGTGGCTTAGGAGGCTGCGGAATTTGCCGATATAGCAGTCGTGGATCTGATGAGTGCTGATATGGAAGGCTCTGTTGAGGCGTGGCCGACTGAGAAGCATCTTGGTAGGCTTGGTAGGCTTGGTAGCTTTGACTGGGTTCGTACGTCTGCTGCGGATGCTGGTTGGATGCGACTTCCGGCTGTTGTAGGCTCGCCAAAGTCGCCAGAATTTGTGCAAGATCCGCGTTTGGCTCGATGTTGTCCGTCATGGTTGCAAAGCGGTTCGATGGCAGGCGGCAATTGACAGTGTCTTATTCAGATGTACAAGAAGTTGAAAGGCAAGACAAAAGTTTGCTGAATGAATCGTGGAGCCCGCGTGATAAGCCGTACATTGCGCGCTGCTGTGTTTGCTTCCCGATCACGGTGAATGGGAAGGCGCTGATCTGCTTGGCTGTGACTGACCAGATCTCATTCTTGCTTAACCGGAGCGAAGCAGCAAGAAGTTAGACACAGTAATCTAGTCCTTGGAGTAATCCATAAATGTTCGAAGAATGTGATGGCCGTCGTGCTCGCGACGGTAGTCGTGCTGGGCCGAAGTTTCACCGATGTTCGCATCATGATAACTTTTGCCAATCATTCGACTCTCCACCTCCGCGTCCCGCTGCCACCCACCACAGACATCCTGCCTCCTCCGGACCTCCGGCACCGCCGCTCACGATGTCGAAGTCTCCCAAAGAATCCACAAGATTTACAGCAACTGGAGTATGGGCGCACACACGGCCTGGCGGGCGGGCAACGACGCTCCAATTCGCAGACCCGGCTCCGAAAAATGAAACCCCACAGCAGAAGGTGAAGCGTTTAAGAGAAGCAGCAAATCGGGCAAAGATGGCCCAAGTCACAAGATGGGATTACATGTACCTTTACGGGCGAATGGCTGCGGATGCTGCGCATAGATTCACGGTGTATGGATTAATTTTCGCAACGGGTACGAGAGCCCGGAATGGACAAGCCAATTGCACTGGCCTTAGCATGCTGTCTTGATGTACGACTGTTGACACTTGGAACAGGCTGCATTGGTGTTCTGGCTGTGTTTTCAATCGGCGACATGATCGTCTATAACCGACGGAAACGCGCAATCTACTTCGCCGAAGAAGAACGAGCACAAGCCCGCATCCTCGAACTCGCCCGAACAGCAGTCGCTGAAGGAAACGCAACAGCTGCGCAGGCCGCCCTCGTACGGGGTATTGCAGAGGAGCAAGAAGCTATGGAGAAGAAGAAGGCGGAGAGGAAGGCTCCCTCACGGCTGCTATGGTGGCTGCATGGTGACTGGAAAGAAGAGAAGGAGATTGCAGAGCAGAGGCGATTGGCGCTGGAGGAGGTTAAGAAGCTTGAAATGACGGGCGGATCAGGGACTGGCATTGTGGATGCCGTGCAAGAGGCGAGGCAAAATTTCGCACCAACATCAACATCGACATCATCACCTATGCCGATAGTGGGAGGACCGCTCGACAATACAGCCGAAAAGGCGACACAGAAGGCCGAGCAGACGGGCAAAGGCTGGTTGGGATGGGTCATGGGCGGATCCAAGAAAGAGTAAAAGCAAGCATGTTGCGGCTTTGGAGACATCAGTGGCTTCACACTCCATGTACTATACGTCTCGCTTGTACAACGCTGTCTCAGTACTTGTATGCATGGCGGAGTTGGGCGTCACATCTAGACGTACGTTGCAATCATGCGGGCTATCTACGCTTCATGTCCATGTTTGCATATCATGTTCAAACAAATGCTCGATTGTAGTTATTTTCAAAATTCATCGATCTCCCTGCCCTGACACCGGTATGTAGTTCCGCCGCTCCCTGACCCTCTCCACCCACGGCCTTATTCCAGCCCAGCCCAGCAGTCCCACCGTCGCCCCAATGAAGATGAAGACAACAGCCTGGTCCTTCGCCGAGTCTCGCTGGAAGCAGGTCGTGAACACATTCTCGTCCTTCTCGCCCTGGCAGAAAGGATAGCTGAGGCAGAACTGGCGGTTGCAATCATTGCACGTCTTCTTCGACGCTCGGGGCTTATGAAGGTCTGGGGACGCGGGCTTTTTGGCAGAGGAAGCGTCGAGCGCGACAATGGTCGAGTTGCCGAAACAGGTGCATTTGCAGAAGGACGTTGGTGCTGGCAGAATGTCAGTACAGGTGTGAGTGATGTAGAGAGCGGATACATACTAGCTGCTAGTGATATGGACAGAGAACTCAAGAAGGCCATGAGCACCAGGACAAAGAACGATGGTCTTCGCATCTTGCGGAGGTGTTATACGAGTGCCTTGCCAGTCCTCGGCACCGATCAACTTCTCGGAAACGTGCAAGATGATATGAAGTGATGGCGACGAGCTTATTCGGACGCGGCCTGTTTCTCAACTGGTTAGGATACGTAATCACGTTCCACGTTCACGGATGGTGTCTCTGAGTCCCGTCGAGCTTCAAACCTCCGCCCGCAGAAGCTCAGGCCAGCCGTTGGTTCACCGGCCAGTCGGCGCTAAGCATTTTCCTTCCCCTCCACCTGCCATCGCTGCAACACGACCAACCGCGCCTTTCAGCGTCGGTCGAGTTTTCCATTAATAGTCGCAGACATCGCTGCCTGGTCGCGCACGCATATAACGCCAGGACTCGGTGTCGTCGCACGCGACCAGCCATTGCGACTCAATGCCCGCAGCACAAGCGGCTAACCCTACCGAAGCGCAGCCAGCTCAGCAAGACGAAGACAAGATCGTGCGGCTCCACGTCACGCCTCTGAAACCCGATCTCCTCAAAGTCTACCTCGCGCCGTCTGTTCTTCCGCTCGCAAAGAACATCTCCTACCACACCGTCGAGACATTTCCCGAGAAAGGCTACGGCTATCTCGAACTGCCTGACAGCGAAGCGCAAAAGCTCAAGAAGAAGCTGAACGGCATGACGCTGCGAGGAGCGAAAGTGCGCATCGAAATGGCGAAGACGGAGAAGCGCAAGGCTCGCGAGGAGGCCGATGCTGCAAAGGACAAGGAAGAGGCCGAGCGGCCATCGAAGCGCGTGAAGAAGGAGAAGCGGAAGAAGGAGGATGGTGTTTTGGAAGGCGTCGAGCTGGAGAATGAGAGAAAGGTGAAGCGAGGCTGGACGGAGCCGCCCTCCAAGAGCAAGAAAGACCGAAAGGAGAAGAAGGACAAGGAGCAGAAGCACGAGCAGAAGAAGTCCAAGTACACCAAGGAGCCAGAGATGTTGTTCAAAGCAAAATTGACCCCGGTCGCTGCTACGGAAGTCTCGCGCAAGGAGAAGAAGGCCGACAAGAAGGAAAAGAAGGAGAAGAAGCGGTCCAAGTCAAAAGAAGTGGTGGTGCACGAGTTCGAGAAGAATACGAAGACACCCAGCTTTTTGAAGGAAACCAAGGTCGCCACTGAGAAGAAGCCTGCTGTTGAGTATGTCAATGGCCAAGGCTGGGTGGACGAGGATGGCAATGTGGTGGAGCCCGAGACTGGGAAAGCAAGGAACAGGAGGGTCCTCGAATTGGTCGATAAGCCCGCCGAACCTGAAAAGAAGCAGCCTGCTACGCCGTCGTCATCATCGTCACCAGTGAACAAAACGCCAAAGAAGAAGGCGAAGATTACTCCTCCGCCAGAATCCGAGGATGAGGACGACTCCTCCGTGGTTTCATCGTCCTCGGAGGACATCTCTTCAGAATCTGAAGCCGAGTCATCGGACGCTGGGTCTGCACGCTCTACACCTGTACCGGCTGTGAATGGGACCAGAGAGACTGAAGACGTCCAGGCCGCCTCGTCAGGGGATAAAGAAGTTCATCCACTGGAAGCCCTCTTTAAGCGTCCGAAGCCAACTCCAGGTCCCTTGTCGTTATCAACACCTAAGAAGTTGACGCCCATCACAACCTCCTTCAGCTTCTTCGATGGCGACGCCGACGCCGAGAACATGGAAGTGGACCAAGTCGGCCAAGCAGTCGACAACGGTCCAACCACACCTTTCACTGAGAGAGATCTGGAATGGAGAGGACTTCGAAGTGCAGCACCAACGCCTGACACTGCCGCAATCGGCCGACGCTTCTCCTTCGACTGGAGGAAAGGCAGCCAGGAAGCAGAAGAAGACGATGATGAGGATATGGGCGACACAGAGGCCGAGCACCAACTCTCAAAGAACACAAAAGCAAACGCCAAAGCCATTGCAGCGAACAGCAAACTTCCAGGTCTCGCCGAGGAAGACGAGGAGGATGCCGCCGAAGCAGCCGCAAAAGAGCCTGACGCTGAGGAGAAGCCCGAAAGCGAATTCAGGAAGTGGTTCTGGGAGAACCGCGGCGATTTGAATCGTGCTTGGAAGAAGCGCAGACGCGATGCGTTGAAGGCGAAGCGGCACACGGAGAACAAAAAATTGACGCCGCACCGCAGAGTCGCCTGAACGACCCACATATCTCGATATGCCATGGCTGATTTTGCATGAGATGAGATGAGCGGTTTTTGCATAGCGAGGTTGTACATTGCATGCATTGAGTAGCAAAATACCCGACAATATAAATATCGTACCGTACTCCAAGCACGTCTTTACTGTCTTTTTCAATCATCGTATCGCGGGTGTGTTTCATGTCTTATACATCACCACCCGTCCGCCTCGCACTCCTCTCCCTCCCGCTTCCCCAACTCCTTCGCGTCAATACCTCATGCTCGTGCGCCGGCTGCGCATGACTATCCTCCGAGTCCAAAGAGTGCTGTCTCCTCTCGCCATGGACGCTTGGCTCCGGGGAATCATGCCAGCGCTCCAAATGCAGTGGGTCAGCGTGCGTGTGATCCTTCTGTTGCTGTTGAACGAGAATGGAACTAGGGAGCGATGAACAGAGGAGGTTTTCGGATATCATGCCTGCGCTGGAGGGTCAGTTGTGAGAAGTGTCAAGGGGGAAGTAGGTAGGGAGGGATAGGGAGGTGGTGGATGTACCTTTTTCTGTTGCGGTGATGATTTCCTCGGGGACGGGGTAGAGGAGGGGTTTTGGCGGGGGTTGGGAGTCTGTGGGGAAGGTGAAGGTGGGGGAGTGATGGAGCGGGGATTTTGGCGACGGAGCTGGTGGGCGTGTTAGAATGTGTTGGTTCGAATGCATGCGGACTGGGAGGAGCAGAGCGTACCAGAGTCATCGAAGTTGTCTGGCGATATGGGGATATTGACTTCGTAGTGTAGATGGCGGGTTTTATGGTGTGTGAGGCGTGTTATTGTGTTGCCCATGTTGATCCTGATGTAACATTCGTTCAGTGAGAATACAGAGCATAGAAGTATAATCTGGTCGGAATTATGATGAAGCTCTTCGACCACTGCTCAACCATTTCACTTATACCTCCCATGCCCAGACTCCACTCACTATCTGTGAAACTCTGTCCTCCCTTCCTTCTGCACATGCTCTCCATGACGTACATCCAAGGCTCTTGGCCTCCCTTTCCTCCGCCCTCTAGTGCTGCATCATTGTAGCGTACCCCAAAGCCGGAGACCCTGCATTATCAGACACTATTAGTTGATCCGAATTAGTTTGGCGGACTTGGCAGTGATCTGGAATTCAAGCTCTTGGCATTGATCTGCAATGGAGGCTCTGGATCTGCGCTGGGGTATGGCTTGCTGTAAGGTTAGCGATCGTCGCTGTTAGCTGCAGGAAGAGGTCTCCAGAAAAGCAAGCATCTGATAAGACCCTGAGAGAAGAGACGACAAGATGCAAAAAGCTTTGAGATACGAGTATCTAAGCCCGCACATAAGCGAGCTAGCCCATCGCGTTCTTTCGTGGAGTTGTTATCATGCCTCATTAAGATGCTGCGCCATGACGCCATTGCCTTTTCTGTCTATCCTTGGGGGTTTTGTTACCCGAACAGTTGAACTGAAAGAGCCGAGCTTTCGGGGCCTCCTAGTCGAGGGGGACGAAGTTCAAGGAAAGAATTCCACTGTGCGTGTACCACAATGCCACGGCTTGGCTGTTGCGTGTCGATGTCATCCCCGCCCTATCCATTGCCCCTCCTCACGAAGCGTGGCTCGCTCCTGCTGTGCTAGTAGCTGTCCCAGTCGCAGTCCCGGTGGTATTGCCTGCGGTAGAGGGTGCACCCGTCCTTCCTCGTTGCGCGTCAGCATCACCGCTCCTGATCATGCGCTCCAGATCTCTGATCTTCTGCTTCAGCATCTCGTTCTCCCTCTTGACCTCTTCCAGCTCCGCTCTGTGCAGTGCAACCTCCTCGTAGCGCGGCGTGCTGACCACGCTGGAGCTTCTATGGTCTCGATGTAAGGGATCGGCGTTCGCTGGCTGGGACGAGACCGAGTATCGATGTGGTAGGACGCCCGGCGGCAGCCCGCTGCGGGACACGCTTGAGGAACTGCGGTGGCGGCGAGAGGGCGTGGGATGCAGCGAGCCAGTCAAGGAGCCAGCATGGGCCGGGTCATTCGGGTCTAGCAGGACGCCCGAAGTAGCACTGGAGGCTATGGAAGTGGTCGAGGCTACAGACGCGGAGTGAGCACGCAGGGCCGAAAGCTCACGTGTTAAGCGGTTGACGACTGCCTCTTGCTCCTTCTCCAGCTCGAGGTGCATCTCCGCAGGCGTCATAGGGCGTGGATGGCGCATGGGCACGCCTGCAGAGTCCACGCTCGAGACATGACTGCTCATGCTCGGACTGAGAGGCGGGAAGGCGTGGCTGTGGCCGTGGTGAGCCTGTGCCGAGGGCGGAATCGTGCCCCCAGGCGACGCAAGCGGCAGCGGTGGCGGCGACATTGGGTATATCTGCGAGGCTCTTCGCGAGGCCGGTGTTGAGGTCTGGTGGGACAGCGAGCCTGACGTGGGTTGCGTGCCCGACGGGTTGCTCGTCACGTTCGGGCGCGGTGATGCGGGCACAGAGTTCAGGTCGGGCGCCATGTTGCTGTGGTGCGATGGGCGTCGCTCTTGCCCCGTGGAAAGTGTTGACTATGCTGAGTGCGTCCGGCAGCTTGGGGGTGCTGCCCAGACACGTGCCCGGATGCACTTGGACAGATAGTCTTCTTTGTCTACAGTGGATGACGAAGCGCGGAACACTGTATCGCGTACTTTGGCTCAGACTATGTGGCGCGGTGGTGTTGTCAGTCGCTGCGACTGCCGGTGTGAAGGGAGACTGCGGTGAGCGTGGCAGCCGCGACCAAAGGAGGGGCAGGCGCAACTCAGCTGGTTGCCATGATGCTGGGGTGCGTGCTTGCCTGCCCTGAGCGCGGCGACGACCTTGTTCAGCCTGTTGTTGCTTGCTGGCTTTGTTGGTCGGCGTTGGTCGACGAGAAGCGCACTGCTCGCCCGCAAGACGTGTGGTCCACTTACTACGCGCGCCCTAAGATTCATGCTATCAATCTGAAGCACTCATCTCCACCACACGATATCACAACATGGACGCGTGCATCGTCACAGATGATTCCAAACACCTCTGTGTGATGTGCAAACTTTCTTCTTAGCGATCCCTAAGTTCCTGGTATTCATGCCGCTTTTCTCTCCGCACCATCATGCTTAATCCTGGCTCGCGCGGTGGCGCTACCTCCCAGCGGCACTGCCATGGTTCCATGCGCCTCATTAATGCCCTAGACCGAGGCGTTTCCTTCGGCTCGTGCCGAATAATGCTCGAGAACAATGCCATGATTCCGACCAACTCCAAGCCGCAATGCTCTATCGATATGTGACCTTTTCCCGTCGTCAGGGGTTGCCATGTGTACCCGTTACCATGCCTTAGTACGTCCTGGCCAGGTTTCGTAGGTACCAGTCGACTAGTCTCCTGCCCACCTTGGCTTCGGAGACGTGGATGAGGTCCTGCAGAGAGTCAGCTTACGCAGGACACGCATAATGGTCATCAAACTTACTCCTTCCATGGCGTAGTCAAGATCACTGCTATGGATCACGTCTCCCTCCAGCAAGCCACCCTCGCTCCACCTTGTTTGTCTGTTCCTCTGCTTGTTGACGAGCAGCCAGCACCTGAGCTTCTCGGGCTCGACCTCAAGGAAACCGGCCAGCTTTTTGAGATCCATTGTGGTGTAGAGCTTGAGGTAGCTCTTGACGGTGGGCGACATCATGTTGTTCTTGACCTCGTCCATGAAGATGCGCAAGTGGTGCTCGACAGGGTCCACATTCACCTCTGGATTGTCAAAGTCAGGGGGAGTGGGACTAATGAACTTGGGGCAGGCAGTCCGGAACAGCTCCTCGAAGAGTGGAAGAGCATCAGGTCCACCGCGCTGCAGCCTGTTAAACTGCTCGCCGTACTTCTCCCTCAGGGCGGTGTGGATGGTGTCATCGAGCCTAGTGGGGTGGAACGCCACGCAGATGGCAATGAGTGCGTACATCTGGTCGTTCTTTTTGGTGATCGAGTCGTACTGCGCATTCTTCTGGAAATTCTTGGTCCGCGAGACGTAGACGAGAATGTGGCTGAACATGCGGATGGCGTCGGCGTACCGTCGCATCATCATGTAAGAGAAACCAACGTAGTAGTACGTCGTGAAGTGTGCCGCCATGACGCGGGCGAACATGGCCTTCTTGTTGAGCTCGATATCGTCGAGCGTCTTGAGCGCCAGGCTGAAGTCTCCCAACAGGCAGTGTACTCGCAGCAGACCGATGATGGAAAAGTATCCCAGCATCTTGTACAGTGGCCGGTTGCCGTACTCTCCGGCGTAGAGGGCCGCGTCCTCGCCCCGTTTCATCGCAGCAAGCTGCTCGCTGATCTGTGACCGCTGGATAAGCGAGTACAGGACATTGAGCACACTGTAGCAGCCCCACGTGTTGGGGTTTTCCCGCAGAAGCGCGATTTCCTCCTCATTGTCGTTCTTCAGGGCGACCTTTTGGCGGTAGCTGCAGAAGCTGTTGAATTGGTAGATGAACTCGTCGATGACATCCCACGCCCAGTAGTACTACCCCGCGTTAGCCCTGCCACGTCCCGCCGCAGCGATCTGCCTTACATTTGGCACCTCCAGATCTACAGGACCCTCCGAGTTCAGGATGTAGTGGAACAGGTTGCAGTAGTTGTCGTAGCTCGCAAATTTTGTTTCGAGGGTTGCCTGGAACTCGAGCGGAGTAGCGGCGGCCTGCAGCTGCGCATGGATGTCCTGGTTGCTGGTAATCGAAGGCATGCGGTCCAGCTCGTCCATGCCGTCGTACTGGACCTGCTCCCTGTAGTCGTTCACCAGCGCCTCCTCCTCCACGTCTGACTCGTCGTCCGGAGCGCGCCTGGCGGCCTCGCCATTCTGGTACGGGGCCTGTCGCAAGCTCATCGTGGGTGATCGTCGATGGTCGGTTGTGGGAGGGAGTCAATCAAACTCAGTGCTCCCCGCCTTTGTCGCACTTCTGAAATTTGGCGCGGTGTGCGCCAAGAGCCGTTATCGATAGCTGGAGCGGAAGGTGCGACAGGGATCGTCGGAGAGGGGCAGCGACCATCTCTCCAATCGCCGTCTACGGGCAATGTCGAGTACAATCGCAAGCATCAGCCCTGGGCTTTCCCTCGCGTACGCCTGAAGGAACTATGGCGAGAGTGTGCCGTGTAGGCGGAGGCAGGTCATGAGCCGAGGCCGAGCGCATAAGAATGGTGAGATTGCTTCATGGACTGATAACCTATGCAGGCAGCACTGCGCTGTCCAAGTCCTTTAAAGCCACTGCCATTGCACGGAGCTTCTGGACATGCCACAGCAGCGCTTGTCATACCTACATCATCGCTAACGCTGCTCACGTTCATTTACCTTTCGCTTCCACCACGCCCAACGCTCATTCGCCTCCCATCATGTACACTGTCGTCCTATTCGTTACGCGCGATTCCAGCCTCACCTTGGAGGAATTCCAAGACTACTACGAGCACAAGCATATTCCGCTCGCGTACTCATTAACCCAAGATGTCTGGCCCACCACCTTTCATCGCCGGTACTTCGCGCGCATCAGTCGCAAAGGATTCGGGGGACCCGCCAATCCGGACCGTCCTCCGCTCACCCTGCGTGGAGACATGAAAGGTCTCGATTGCGACTGCATTGCCGAAATGACGTTTCCAAGCGAGAATGCCTTTCAGAAATTCTATAAGAGGATATACTAAAAAGAAACAGCCGCAGTGCTCGCCGAAGACGAAGTCAAGTTCCTGGAGAAAGGCAAGACAAGAGTAGTGGTTGTTGGCGAAACTTGGAGCACCGACCAGGATGGTGTGACAGTGTGTGAAAAGAACGATGTCTCCAAGAGCGACACATTTGACAGCGATGAACCCCAGTGAGCGCAGCAGCTAGATATACAACGCCGAGTCAACTATTGTTCGACACGATCAAGGAAGAGGAGCAGTTTCACTGAGCCTCTCGCGCCATGTTGAAAGAGACGGCAGTCGAGGAAAGTCGCAGCACTCCCGTGATAGGGGATTTGATTTACTTGCATGCTGATGATTAGAGCATGAAGGCTGACGTTGGCCTTTTGAGATAAAGTTGTGGCGTAACTGGGTATACCTAGTAAACTTTGTTTCCGATATTGTGGCGTCGAGATTCTGGGACATCCGGGGTTCTGGAATCGGAGCTTTTCATCTCACTGTCTCTCAGCTTCCGTTTCGGCGATTCATACTAACGTCTGTTCATGTCGTGCTGTATACTATTGCGATTACCATTTGCCTCTGATGCTACAATCTCCCCTTCGTCTTCGAATGTCTATAATCATAGTGCCACCCTTCACTTGCGATGTCGCTCCTAACCTTGTAATTCGCTTCCGCATCTTCCAATATTTGCATATCAATGTCCACAACAGCCATGCCTTCCGCACTCCCACCTAACTTGCTCAAAGGTCCCACAAATGGCACAGTGACCTGAGACAGCCCTGCGTAACCACGACCTGCCGGGCCGCCTGCGTTGGCAAAGACGATGGCTTGCATAGTCAGCCCAATGTAGAAGCCAAAGTATCAAGAGGACGACGCATACCACAAGTATTCTCGAACGCCCTCGCAGTAAGCATACTATCCAGGAACAGCGCCTCGGCCGACGGATTGAGCTTCAGCCCTGCCTCATTGCAGTCATTCAGGGTCCAGAAAGTCGGTATGATACTAACCCAAGTCAGCCCACATCACCTCAAGTCCATATGCACTTACATGATCTTCGCTCCGTTTGCAATGAGCTCCCGAAACGCCTCCGGAAACGCCAAATCCCAACATATCAACATACCCACCTTGCCAATCGGCGTATCAAACACTTCGTGCACATCTCTTCCCGAACCGGTCAGATGGTCGCGCTCGGGGCCCCTGCGCATCCCGTAGATTAGCTTACGTACCTGCATGAAGATTGAAGATACAGTTCGAGACGGGACGCCTGATTAAGTTTCAGACGAAGAACCTCGGTTGAGGCGTTTGTTGCATGAACGCGTACGTACCATAGGTTCTTCTTGATGTACTTCCCTGAAATGTTACCCTCGTGGTCGATGAAGTAGCATACGTTAAGGAGTTTGTCTTCGTCTTTGGCGGCGTTGCGGTGGGATTCAACGATTGTGCCCGGGACGATGCCTGAGAGAGACAATTAGCATGAACTCTGCTCTTCTACGATTTGATCCGAAGATGGAAGTCCGTATGTCGGCCGGTATGGGTACGAACATATTCCGCACTCCTTCGCGAGGTCACGATACTTCCGCAGATACGTCTCCCATTGATCGCATAACCCCACGAAGCCCGGATCTTTGGGCAGCCAATTGGTCAGGTGGTATTCAGGGAGAACAGCAAGCTCAGCGCCTTGAGCTGCTGCTGATCGGATGAAGTTTGCAGCTTTGTTAAAGTTGTGCTCGAGTTGCATTGGCTGCCGAGGTTAGTGTGCCGGACATTACATGGCGACGTGTGACGTCACCTTCGGATACAATTGGATGACTGCGACTTTGACGATAGGTGCCATGATGTGTTGCCGCAGAAGATGCGGAAGAAAGTTATCAATATGAGATGGAGGGGTGATAGTCAAGGCTAGAGATGTCGAGGATGGAGCTTCCTAGGTGGAGCTCATATTTGCGGAATCTGATTCGCTGAGTTCCGGGCTAGTACTCGTAAGTAAGCATGTTACGATAACGCAACTTGGGGATTCAGAATGCTCAGAACAGAATCACCCTCGGCATACGAGAAACATCTCCATGAGCATATCGGCATTACAGATTGTAAACCACCACGTATCCCAATTTGCGATAGCTCTCTTCTGCGATGATCAATTAAGAGCTCTCGAGCAAGGCGATCAGACTTTGACGTCTGCGGAAGTTGTCAGTGGGGTTTCAAGAAGTTGAGGGGACGGACATGAATTCTCCAATTTTGATGGTGAGGTTTGCGTGTGGCGTAAGTTTGGAGCTGTTCCCGCCAATGCGACAAAGGACTGTCACTGAATAATCCGCGGTGAGTAAGGCGGGAAAAATAGGGAAGCCAAGGTTGCCTGTGGCGCCGACAAGTCCGATTGTATGAAGAGACACAGCTTTGAGTAGATAGAGATGTCGAAATGCCTTGGTAACTCAAGAATTGCGGTAGTTAGGGTAGTGCTACAAGATGTTGCTGCTAAGGTTCTGGAAGGCGCAAGATGAAATCGAAATTCAGAAAACTCACCTTGTCTTTTATACCTATAAATCGACACGATCATGCCTCCTTACTCATGGCGAGTAAGGTATACTACCTCACTTCGAGACTCCGGGAGCCGATCGTCTCTTCCGCATTAGCACATATCGGTTCCGATATTTCCTGCTGGGCAAGACAACTTCACCTATGAGTCAAGAGCTCCGACTTTACATCCACACCATGCGCTTTGTGGTAGCCCAAGAGCTGAACTTGAGATATAGGTCAGCGCACGTGTAGTACTGCTAAGCGCGCGACCATGACGAATTCAACGGCATAAATTAGCAGGAACCGCACCAGGCCACAATGATACAAGAGGATCTCGAAATGACAGATTGAAATCTGGTCACCGACATGTCGAAGGAAAGTATCAATTCATGGGTCACGCCATCAAGGGGTATCTAAATATGTAGGAGACCCTAAACTCCTTATAACGCCGATGCAACATGTTGGTCCTTCGAATGAGGTGCACGCACTTCGTACCTCAGCGGGTGCTTCAAGCTTCTCGCTCTCCTGAAAACCCAGTTTCGACAATTTGACTTGCACGACCCGAGCACAGATCAGTGCAGCTGGCCACTGGCGAGCAGAGTACTTCGGCGTGCACCTCTTGAGTCGAGAGAGCGCTCGACAGTCTCGACCACACTGGACAGATACGATGCCCTGGCCAGTACGTCAAGCTATGGTAGCATCCCGCCAGATGTGCTGATCAATACGCACACCCTCGGCGATACAGGCCTCTTCCTCTGAGTCGGAGCCGAGGTCAGACCCAGTGTCGAGCAGGGCATATACATTCGTGACTGGTTTCGACTTTACGGACGCCGTAGGTGCAGAGTAGTGTTTCCTCGTCAGCTGAGGCAGCGGAGCAGCACATTCGTCCGGATAGTGTTCGACACGCGATCCCTTGTATGCGGTGCGGGACATCATGCACGTCCTCGCAAACAAAGCGTTGTGGATGGAGTTGGCGGAGACGTACGCATCCCCGTCTCGGAAGCTGATATCAACGACAAATAGGTTGTGAATGTGATCCAGGTGATCTCGAATCTGATCTGCGGTCAACTTGCCAACGATGCCTCGTACTACCAGATTGCGTGTTGCTCCGCCAGCGATCTTGTTCGATACATGGCTTGGCACATGGAATTGGTGATTGGCCCAGCGAAACTCAAGCTACGTGTGATTAGCTTCAATTGCTTCGTAATGCTAATGTTGGTACTTACACGCTTTGTATGCAAGTAGATGTCCTTGCGCTTCGCGTAAGCAAGGAACTCTGCGGCTCCCTCTACAAATGAGACTGTAGCTGAGCGATCATGCCGCAGGAAGATGTCTAGTAGACGCCCGCCTCGAATTATCCCGACTAAATCCTTGTGAGTTGTTCGCTCTGAAAGATTGGTAATGAGGATGGTGCGTTGGTCATGGACCTGGACTCGTTGTGTAGGCTCTTCACCGTCATCTAGCGGGCTGTCGATCGAGGACTCGGGTTGACCGTAGCTTACTGCTCGCTGGAATCTAGCACTGCGTGCACTGGGTAGCAGACCGTGGTCGATTGCTGTCTCGTCAGACACGGGAGATCTGTTGTCCTGATACGGTTGTGTTCGGCCTGTGGGAGGAGCAGCACTCGCACTGGCGAGAGTCTTGTCGGCGTGGTAGTCGTATGGCGAGGCTTCGTCGGTTGTGGCGCTACTCTCACCCTCCAGCAGCGTCTGAAGAGTCTCATTCGTAAGTCCGCCACGGAATAATGCGCTTTTGAGCAAGTCTATGATAAGTTAGCGACCTGGTCCAACCACACCATGGACCGACCAGCGTCCCGGCAAGTGTATAAGTCGTCACGTACTGTAGTCTCGTTCTGCTTGCAGCTGCGAACTTCGTCAGTGAAAATCCAAAGTATTAAGACCATAGTAGACAAGGTTGAATTGGAGACGGATGTACAGTTCCAGCCTTGCGTGTGTTGCGCTAAAGCTGAAGCTGAAGCTGAAACTGAAGCTGGAGCTGAGAGATGAGATACTCACCAAGTACTCATGTTCTGCCTTGGAAATCGTCACGTTGTTGAACAGATTTGGACGGAAGTCGACATCTTGGTGAGAAGTGTGCTAGAGTAGAGATCAGATGGAGAGAGCAAACGCCAGCAACGGTGCACTAACGAATTCCGCCCTAAATAACTGGTTAGCAGACAGCTCAACCGACTGCCTCGATATGCTCCACTTGAAGCACTTGCCTTCGTAATAGGGCTTCGAAATAGGATCTTCCTATGGTGACAGCTGCCATAGTGGGATATGAGCACTCACTCCAGGCAGACGACGCCCTGCGAGATGCTTCAGGTATATGTAGCAGGACGAGCAGCAAAGGCGGCGTGGAGGTTTATCTTTGGGAAGCCCAAGCTTCTGCATTAGCGCCCCGTGCCGCTGGGAAAGCGCTACCCCAGACCACAGCCCTGCGGCTTCCGTCATGCGGCTGGTGGCCACCTTGAATAGCTCCACAAGCTTGAAGCAGCGCTTCTGGCTGCTGCTCCAAAGGGAGTGTACAATGCCATTGTCCCACCGCTTGCACGTGGGAGCAGTGGCACCGATGCATCCCTTGTGCGATGCACGCCCACGTTGCTTGGCGTTCTCGCCGTAGCAGGTAGCGTCCTCCGCGTCTGCCCTCGCAAAGCTCTGCTTGGGGTGACGAGCTCCATGGACAGCAACACGACGCCTGGTCAAGAGCTGGCGAAGCACATCCCCGCCAGCAGCGGTCAAAATACCGGGTCGCTATTCTCGCAAATCTCCGACAATCCCTTCTTTACTGCCGTACGGTTGATCCTCACACTGCGATTCCTGGCGCGATGGAGTGCTTACAGTTGCGTAGGGATTTGGACTTGCGGCGCTTGGTGTCGCGGCGCGTACAGGTCAGAAAGGGCTCCAACATGGCGCGGCATTCGTGCGGCGACGCATGCTTGTCGACCTCGAGGTCACTCGCCATGATGAGGCGTATCCGTGGCTCCTCCAGTGGATGACGACCTACCACAGGGCACAGCAAGCCGGCATACGACCCACAGCGCAGAGCGGGTTGCTCACAAAAGTCCTCAATCGCATCGATCCGCGCATGCACCACCTCCAAGTGCAGACATTCCTTCCGCAAGATGGGCCCTCACACGCTGCCCACTTTTCCTTCGTACCCGGGCCTGGTCGACATTTCCTGCGCTACAGGAATGCCTTCATCCTTGTCGACCGACAGCGTGAGCGAAATACTATCAGCGTCAAAGATGGCGTGCCCTTCGAGACGATTAGCCTTACCACTTTGTACTCGCATCGGAACATCTTCGAGGACATCTTCGCCGAGGCACACAAGCTCTACCAGCAGTCACAGGAAGGCAAGACGTTGATATACAACTCCATGGGCACCATGTGGCAGCAGTTCGGGGAGCCACGGCGGAAGCGCCCTCTCGACTCTGTCGTCCTTGAGCGCGGCGTCAAGGAGAGGATTGTCGAGGATATGGAAGCATTCATTGCTTCGCGGACGTGGTATCTCGACCGAGGCATACCCTACCGGAGAGGTTATCTGCTCTACGGTCCCCCAGGGACCGGGAAGAGCTCGTTCATCCAGGCTGTTGCAGGGCACTTGGACTTCAACATCGCCATATTGAATGTCAGCGAACGAGGGCTCACAGACGATCGGTTGAACCATCTACTGACAAAGGTACCACGCAAGACGGTCGTGCTGCTTGAGGACGTAGACGTAGCGTTCATGAACCGCAAGGAGCCTGGCGCTGATGGCTATGCAAGCGCATCCGTGACGTTTTCGGGCCTGCTCAACGCACTGGCAACGCCATCCAGTGCCGAAGAACGCATCATATTCCTGACCACAAACCATGTAGAACGGCTAGACGAGGCGCTCATCCGCCCGGGTCGCGTGGACATGACCGTGCGGCTCGGTGAGGCGAGCGAGTATCAGATCGAGCAACTGTGGGACCGCTTTTACGCCGAGTTCGATGCGAGTGGGGAAGCGAAGCAGAGATTCATGGCAAAAGCCAAGGAGTTGGGCCTCGTTGACACAATGAGCACGGCAGCCTTGCAGGGTCTGTTTCTGTATAACAAGGACGACGTAGAGGGTGCTATTGCCATGGTAGACGGCCTCGTCGCCGGCCACAAACGGCAGGATAGCCGCGTGGGTCTGCCTGGACACGTGGACCTGAAGTGAGCGGAAACGGCCAGGCGTGACGACATCGGTCAATTGTCCTATCTAGATCTGTACAACAAGTGTAGTTGAAGATGTACAAGAACCTTCAAAGAACCTTGCGGGCCATTTCAGCTTCTGCTCAGAGCTTCTTGATGAAGCCGTCTTCGGCGCAGGCTCAGGGGTCTTGCTGGGCTCGGACTGCGGAAGCACGCGTGATGATGCGCAGAGGGCGAGCCGAGCCAGCCGCACTTTACCTGGCATTAGCGGCACCATTTTGCTGCCAACCCACCCAGGGCCGGGATCTCATCCTTCGGGTGGGATCTCGCATTCACCGCCAGCCGCTGCGGCCTGCGATTGGTTCACTGTCATTTTCTTTGACATCTTCTCCGAGATTTTATCTAATCAGATCATCGTCGCCTCCCGCGGCCAAATTTATCTGATCGTCTGATTGCGCGAGACCGCTTTGGTGAAGTCTATCGGCACGCTGCACACACACGCGCACACGTAGTCGCCAGTCCTTACATATGGCTGGTGACGCCGACCGCTTGTTGTCGTCGCTCGCCTCCTCTGTTGGCTCCGTTGGTGATACACGCTGTCCCGCCCCTTCTTCCTCCGCAGGCTGCGCCTACGAATTGCATGTCCTGCCTGAAAAAGCAAGGAACATAGCCACATCCGAGACGGGACCTGATGACGAGCACCGTGTCCTCCGTACCTCACGCCGAAACAGCCAGCAGGAGCAAGAGATGTCGCGCGCGCCTCTCCTGGTGCGATCATCTCCGGCCCAAGGTACAGGTAAGCTAATGGCGCATTGCAGCCTCGTGCACTTGATCCATTCCACGTGTCGTGACAGCACGCCCTTGAGGAATGCGCAAGGCATCTTTTCTTGTTCGAGCACGGTATTGACGGACCCATAGGTTCCTATGGCGGCGTTCCTATCCTCTCTGTGAGTCCTGATGACTCTGACGAGCATCATGTGACCACCGTGTCAACCCGAGGCAAGAGGAAGGGGAAAAGCAGACTCGCCACCAGCGTGACCGCGCCGTCTCCGTGGTCGCCAGAGGGCAGTAATGGAGGCCCAACACACCGTGATACAGGTCGCAGAAGTTCTACTACATCGCGAAGACGGCAAAGGGATGAGAACCGCAGTAGTAGAACGCTAGCGGATGAGTTCGATGGCCAAGAAGGTTTTCAGATCGAGGGCCGCTTCAATGCAAGCGGCTTAGTTCAATCGACAGCCAGTGCGCCGCCATACCTCGATAGCTCGCAGACGTCCTCGGTTGACACTCATCTGGACGAGGACGAGCTCGAGGAGGAATCCGAGAACGATGATTTGCACGACACGAAGGGTAACCCCTCCGACGACTCGCCCTACGCGCAGGTCCGCGCTTCTGTCGCCGCCACCGACAACACTTCACTTTCTATTGATACTCCTCGCATGTGGTTTCTGTCCATTATCTTTGCTATTGCCGGTTCTTCCACCAACCTATTCTTTTCCCTAAGATACCCTAGCGTCAGCCTTACTCCTATTATCGCTCTTTTGCTCGTACATCCTCTTGGTCTGCTTTGGGACCAAATGCTTAAACGACATGATGACCCCGAAGAGACGTTCCTGGACGGATGCCTTCACAAATCCACTTACTCTTCCCATACATCACAACACAAAGCGTCCTGGAAACGAAGGCTACGGCTATGGCTAGCGCAGGGTCGATGGAACGAAAAGGAGCACTGTTGCGTTTATGTCAGCAGCAATGTCTCGTTTGGCTTCGCATTCGCGACAGACGTCAGTCTCTCAAATCTTACACCGGCCATCGTGGCTAACAAACTACTCAGGTCATTGTCGAACAAGTCAAGTTTTATCACCAGGACCTTGGCATCATATATCAGATTCTGCTCGTCCTCTCTACTCAGATATTAGGCTACTCTCTCGCGGGACTCACACGGCGATACCTAGTCCGGCCCAGTGGGATGATATGGCCAGCAACGCTAGTGTCAACCGCCATGTTCACCGCGTTGCACAAGGAAGTCAACAAGCCTGCCAACGGATGGACCATATCTCCACGCAAGTTCTTCGTGCGCATCTTCATAGGAGGGGTCGCATTCTACTTTTTGCCTGGATTACTGTTCCCTGCATTAAGTTCTTTCAACGTGATTACATGGTTTGCACCTCGGAACATTGTCGTTGCCAATCTTGTAAGTTGGTCCTATCTCATGTTCGCAGTCTGCTAAATTGTGTAGTTTGGAGTTGCATCAGGACTTGGCATGTTTCCTGTTACATTCGACTGGGCTCAGATTGCCTACATAGGCTCCCCATTGGTGACACCGTTTTGGGCTGCCATGAATATCGTGGGAGGCCTTGTGGTTGTGATGTGGTTCGTGGCGCCACTTATGTGTAAGCACACTGCGCTGCGTTTGTTTTCTCTATGCTAATGACAGTTAGACTACATGAACGTAATGTATTCTGCATACATGCCCATCCTGTCCGCTGCTGTCTGGGACAATCGGGGCAAAACTTACGACGTCAGCAAGATTTTGACCAAGGACTTCTTGTTTGACGAGGCTGCGTACAAAGATTACAGTCGGGTATACCTTCCCATAACATACGTGCTCAGCTACGCCCTTCAATTTGCTGCACTTACAGCCCTGCTTTCTCACACAGGCCTGTGGCATGGCAAAGATATCTGGAGGCAATGGCGCCGCTCATGGGCCGAAATTCGAAAGGAGGCAGCTACCGACTACCAACCTCTGGCAAACAGTAATGGAGGCAATGGCCGCTCAGCATCCCCCGCAATGTACCGCGTCCGATCGAGCACAACTTCAGAACCGGAAATGGAAGATCTCCTCAACGCGCAAGATGTGCACAACCGGCTAATGCAAAGATACGATGACGTGCCGATATTTTGGTACATCTTGACAGGCGTTAGCATGGCGGCGGTCGGTATGTTCGTCGTCGAGTACTATCCAGTTCATCTGCCCTGGTACGGACTACTCCTTGCGTTGGGCATCGGCGCAATCTTGTTCATTCCGATCGGCATAGTGATGGCCATCACGAACCAGCAGAGCAGCATATACCTGATCTGCCAGCTCATCTGTGGCGTCATGTTCCCGGGGAGACCGGTCGCAAATATGGTCTTCACAACCTTTGGATACATTTCTTCCACGCAGGGACTGAAGTTCGCCTCGGACCTAAAGCTTGGTCATTACATGAAGATTCCGCCTCGCATTCTGTTCAAGCTCCAGCTTTCAGTCACCATTATCTCCAGTTTAGCACAGATTGGTGTGCTGAACTGGATGCTGAACTACATTCCTGGCATATGCACACCACAAGCCATCAATGGCTTCAATTGCCCCATCGCGCGAGTTCATTTCAACGGCAGTATCCTATGGGGTGTTGTCGGACCTAAGCGCTTCTTCGGCCCCGGTGCGCTCTATCGACCACTTGTATGGGCCTTCCTTGTTGGCGCCGTATCACCCGTTCCGATCTGGTACTTCGCACGTCACAATCGGCGATCCATCCTGCGAAAGATCAACCCCGCTGTGGTGTTTGGCAGTCTCAGTTGGATACCGCCGGCCACCGGCTTGAACTTCTCTGTTTGGGCTATTGTGTGCTATATCTTCAACTACGAGGTCAAGAACCGCAGGAAAGAGTGGTGGAAGAAGTACAATATGATGTTGAGCGCGGCATTAGACTCAGGTCTCGCATTTGGAGTCGTTGTCATTTTCTTTGGCATTGTGTATCCTGGTTGGATGAGCGGTTTCAAGTGGTGGGGCACTGAAGTCTACAAACAGGTAAGGCTTTCCACAATTAATTGGATACGTGCTCACATTCTAATGCCGCAACAGGGTTGCGACTGGCAAGCATGCCCATACAAGACGTTGCCACCAGGTAAGACATTTGGACCATGAGATCTGGCAAAACTTTGCATTTCGGTTCCTTAGCATGAATCACGCATCGCGCAACGGCGTTCAGTGGTATGCATTAGAAAATGAGTTGGATACACCTCTGCATCAGCGCTCTAGGCACATCATCATCTTTACGTATGATTGTACAAAATGACATGCTTGATTACAGCCTCTATCCCACTTCGTCCCCTGCACCTCTACAATCCCGGTTCACCCAACACACGCCCAGCACTCCAAACACACAAAAAGAACGTAATTGGAAGCAGCCAGACTCGAACTGGCATTTCCCGCATCACCCCGCCCGGCGAAGAACTGTCATGAACTCGAATTGGGACTTCTGGGTAACTTGTGCACGCGCGCGCGACTGAACTCGACACCGGAGGAATCTGGTTCACCAGGCGGCGGCTTAGGCCATTTGTTGCGGGCGCCTTACCATTAGGCCATGCGTCCTGGGTGATTGTTGATGGGACGATTGCGAGTTGGCTGATATATAGGGTATGGGGGAACGGATTGTGGAGGCGTCTGAGACGAGGAGGGACGTGAAGTGGGCGTGGCAGCAGTAAAAGCAAGAGGTACTTTTACTTAGCATCAGAAGCAAAACATTGCAAATACTAAATTGCTCATTTCGCTACCAAAAACGAATTACACACGTCCGAGGCTAATGATACGCCTCAAGCTTCTTTACAGCCGCACACTCCCATGCGTCACCTCACCTACAACATCAGCAAAATACTAGACACAATCGGACTTGGGCTGACATTTCCCGCATCACGATTACCCAGCGGCTAGGAGCTTGAAAAGATCTTAATGGTGTGCTAGGGTCAATTGCGGGCGCGCGACTTTCCGCCTGGAGCTTGTGAGCTTGGAATGGTGCCGCGCGTCGCTAGAATATCATGTGCGAATGAGTTATCATTCCGCTATGTATCCCATGTCATTGTTCATAGCAGGTGGCAGGATTGAAATGGATACATGCAAAGTGAATATAGTTGGGGTTGTGCGGTGAGAGAGCGTGGATGTGAAGCACGGGCGTTGCTGGGTGTCGTTAAGAGCTGTGAATTGATGTTATGTTATGCGATGCTAGAAGTTGCTCTATAAACCTATGCAGTATGCTAATGATGACGACTATGCCTCTCCTTCTGTCTTCATGCTGACATCGAATCGTCGCGCGATTTCCAACATCTCTGCATCTAGCCGACTCCCACTCAAGAAGGTCACGCTGAATGGCAGAGTCCCTTTCTCATCTTTACCACTGAGTTCAGAGACTGGATATATGCCCGCAGGTACCGCGACACCACAAAGGTCAAGCACGTTGCCGCAATGCGTGAACTCACCTAGCACACTATTCTTCTTGATCGGATCAGCAAGCACCTCCTCGATTGTCCAGTGTGTCGGCGCAGTGGGTACAACGATCACGTCTACACCCTCGGCAGAGTATGCGAAGACTTGATCCGCCTGTCGCGTGTAGAGGGTTTTGGCTTGTAGGTCCCGGTACGCTTGCACTGCTGAGCTTTGACGGGCGACGACGGCGTCCATTAGCTGAGCAATGACGGGATGCAGGGCTGATCTGTTCTTCTCCAGGAAGTCATCGGGCAGTGAAGCAAGGCGTTCAGTTACGATGGCACCTTCGTATAGCAGCTGACCAGCCTTGTGAAAGGGTGACCAATTTATAGGTGTCAGAACACCTCCTATCTTCTGGAGCTTCGCTACAGTCTCGTTGAATTTCCGGCGCACCGGCCGTGAGCATATATCGAGCGCCTCTGGTGGTGGAATGCCAAACTTGAAGGTTGTAGCTTGTGGACCGATGCTGTTGATATGTCGCTCGAAGCTGATGGCAGGTTTTGCGTAAGGATCGAGCTCATCATGGCCTTCGAGAATCTGCCAAAGCGTTCGTGCATCAGACACAGTTTTTGTAGACAGTGCAATGCAGTCGAGTGACAAACATGCTGGCGTTACGCCACGGAAAGAGATAGTGCCCCGGGTTGGCTTATAGCCGACGATCCCATTGAAACCAGCGGGTACCCTGCCCGAACCCGCAGTGTCAGTCGCAAGACTAAAGGAGACCAGATTCGCTCCGACAGACACCGCACTCCCGCTACTTGAACCGCCGCTGATGTAATCTTTGTGGTACACGGAATGCGTTATACCGTATGGACTTCGACATCCAACCAGTCCCGTCGCAAATTGATCAAGGTTCACTTTGCCTATGAACAGAGCGCCCTCAGCAATCACCTTGTCATACACTACAGCCGATACGGGCGGCACGTGACTTAGTACTGGACATGCGGTTGTAGTAGGAATGCCTTGAACATCAATGCTATCTTTGACGCTGAAAGGTACTCCAAATAGTGCTGGAAGAGCTGCTCGGTCGTGAAACTTAGCTGCAAGCTTCGTTGCAGCCTCGATAGCGTTCTTGCGTGGCTCGAGATGGATCCACACTGCGCTGTCAACCTTCTGGTAGGCTTCGATCTTGTCGTAGATGGCTTCGACGACAGAGACAGGCGAGAGACCTTTTCTGTATGCTTGTCGTAAACCCGGAATGGTAAGATCGCCATCGAAAGCTGGTGGAGTTTGGGGTGGTGTCGACCCACCCTCGGTCCTTGTGGTGCAGAGAGGTTTGAGCACATCCAGAAGTGGCTGTAAACCGCCAATGAAACCGAAGAGACCTTGCGACCAGTGTATCATGTCCAGCGTTGACTTCTTGAAGCAGGCATCATTGTAACCACTTGTTGCTTCTTCGATGCCACAGCACTCAAAGCCTCGGTCATTCGCCTCTCGAATTGTCGTTGCGAAGCAGCATTCCGTAGTTACCCCTGACACAATGAGATGTGTGATAGCTCGTGCTTTGAGTGCATGTAGGATGGTAGTGTTCCAGAAAGATCCCTTGCCCGGCTTATCGATCACTACCTCTCCAGGAAGTGGTCTGAGCTCATCGACAAAATCGTGTCCGTACTCTCCACGTGTGAGTAGTCGCCCAAGCTCACCCTTGTCTCCAATGACGATTTTGTGCTGAGTGTTGCCTGGTGCCGCAGATTGCCGGACAAGCTTGGAAGAGGGACAATCTGACAAGTCTGGCTTGTGCCCTTCGCGCGTGTGCACAATGGTCAAGCCAGCGCCTCGACATGCTTCAAGTAATTTCTTCGTTGGAGCTATCGATGCTTGAACAGCTTCGAGATTGCCTCCTTGTATTTCTCCGAAACCTTTGGCAAGCAGGAAGTCTCTCTGCATGTCAATGATAACAAGAGCTGTGTGCTCGAGAGGGAATGTGAATGCATAAGGCTTTGCATCGAAGGAGAGCAGTGATGGGGCCATTGTGATCGACGAATCCAAAGTTCAGTGATGGAAGAAAAGTTCGAAGAAAGAGTTTTGATCCGTCCAGTCCCGTCGGACTCAGCTGGAACAAGTGCGAGAAAAGAATGTTGATGGCGTGGAACGCTTCAAGCTCAGCTGATGAGGGGTTGATAGGAAAGGGAAGATAGGCGCACAAGACGTGGGAGAGAAAGCAGGAGACCTACATGCTAATCCAGACTCTACTTGGTTGACATTGTAGTATCAGCGCTCGCCGCTGCGGCGGGCCGAAGGCAGGCGGCGGCGCGAGAGTTCTTTATCGGTGGGGTTCAGAACGCGCCAAACCTGTCCAGCTCTAGTGGCATTTCCCCGTAGACGCCACAACCAACCAGCTCAACTTCACCATCTTCAACCCAATTAGGTCATCAAGTCTAGGTCCTCGGGGCACTACCAAACGGCGCTAGACTGAGTGCATCGTTCAAGAATGATACACAACACCTTGGGAATCCCGCACGTGCGATGTTGTGCCGACAGGCGCCTATCTCTGGGCGCTCTGGAGATGCTGATACGGCCTTCTCAGAAGATGTGACACGGTCTGGGGCAACAGAAGCTGACCTCGTATTGAGTATATGTACATGCAGAGATCCCATGGTTGTCTGCTTCAGATCAAAACCGGCAGGTCTACAGCGCAGCAAACATCGTCTAACCCATCACCAAGAAAGCCATTGTCTTGAGCAATGTCAGTACTCAAAGCCAGACTCGCGCCTCACTTGCACTTGAGGGTTCCCTTTGAGAGTGGCAAGTATGGATCACGCTGGTCTAACAAAGGTGTGTCTTGCCCTTCTCGCCACGCTACTCGATTGACCGTCTTAGATCTCGACCCTGTCCCTCCGGAGCAACGAACATGGGGCGCCGTGGACTACTGGGCCTATGTACGTGCCCATATACCATGTGAATGTGAGATGACACTGACTTTGGATGGTAGTGGTGTAGCGATATGCTCGCACCGCCTCTCGCAGCGACCGTCAGCAGTAAGTCTACATATGCGAAGTGGACTTGAGACGTTGACTGACTTCGTACCTTGTCATATGGCAGGTGTCATGGCTTTAGGATTCACAGCTCGAGAGACAATTCCCATCGTCTTCTTCGGCTTCGCCATTTGCAGTGTCGTCATTACATTGACCGGCAAGATGGGAGCCACATACGCTGTGCCCTTCCCAGTCATCATCCGTAGTATCTTCGGCATGTATGGGTCTTTCCCAGCCATCTGTATCAGAGGTAATGTTGCAACTTCATCTTGAATGTTTTACACTAACCGGTGACAGCATTCGTCGCGCTCATGTGGACCGCCATCCTTACTGTACAAGCCGGTAACTTCCTTCAACGATGTATCGAGGCTATCTGGCCAAGTTTCATAAACTTTCCCAATCACCTCTCCGAAGGCGCAGGCATCGATTGTAAGTAGGCATATTATTTGGCGTCTTGGAATTCCTGTTGACATACCTATAGCCGCTGGTCTTCTCTGTGTCTTTCTGTATTGGTTCTTGCAAACCGGTCTTGCCCTCATGCCGATTTCAAAACTACGCATATTATTCTGGGTCAAAGGTGTCGTTGTACCGCCAACATTCTTTGCCTTATTTCTATGGGCAGTTATTGTGACTAAAGGGTGAGTGTTATCGAGATCCATTCTTTGACGCCTGGGTCAGCGGAGTGCTAACAGTCTGCGTAGTGGCGGTCCCTTGATCAAGGGTAAGCTAGAGATCACAAGCGATTACATGAACACCGCATACTCCGCCTTGACCGGCCTCAATGTAATCATCGGTCTCTTCTCCTCATTAGCGGTCAATATGCCGGATTTTGGAAGGTTCTCCAAAAACAAACTTGCTGGCCCTCACCAATTCCTTGCCCTGCCAATTATTGGGACATTGGGAGCCTTGACACCCATATTCGTCACCGATGCACATTCTTACCTGTGGGGTGAATTTGAATGGGTGCCATACCATTCAGCATTTTTAAAAGAACATTGAATGACCGAAAACCACAGGTATATGCCCGCGGTGATCGCTAAGTTCGACTCGCGAGCTGCCAAGTTTTTCGTTTCCGCCGCTTTTATCCTCGCCACCATCGGCAACCAAGTTGCCGCCGGGACTTATCCATTCAGTAATGTAAGTCCGACTCACGAGCTTTTGAGTGGATATGCATTAAAACTAGGCTTCTAGGACATAACTGGAATGGCACCTAAGTATATCAACATCTTCAGAGCGACCATCTTCATATCGCTCTTCTGTATCGTGTCGACCCCGTGGAACATCATCAAAAATGCAAGCGGTTTGTTGGCCTTTCTCTCCGGATACTCTTGCCTGATGGGCCCTCTAGCTGGTGAGTGGATGCTTTTCTCAATGTTGCACGATCTATTTACTGACATCCCTGATTCCATCTCATAGGCACCATGGTTTGCGATTACTACCTCATCAAGAAGCGCAAGCTCGACGTTGACCAACTATATACCGATCGCGGCATCTACTGGTATAACGGGGGCTGGAACTGGAGGGCATATACTTCCTTCGTCATCGGCTTTGCACCGCTCCTGCCAGGCTTTGCGAAGAGCATCGATCACAGCCTCAATGTTGGAGGAGCATGGAAGGTACGGAAGCCATTCGCAAGGCGCAACTGGATGAATGCTGACAACACTACAGATCTATACCTTCGCTTGGATCTTCGGTTTCTTCACCTCGGTGTTGGTGCACTACACTATCTGCACATACATCTCAGTCCCGGTTCAATCCATGGTAGAGGTCGCAGTGTATCCCCCACAGAAGGGAGAAGAGACTCCGTCCATCATCGAGGGCGAGGATTCGTCGACGAAGGAACCTTATGTGACTACTACCACAGAGAAGGACGTTGCCGACCTCGCTTGAGCACAACGTACCCACCCCAGGCTACCGAGATATGGCGGCTCGTTGCCCGTGAATTACGTTGCAGTTCGCAGGTCATGTCGGGTCGAGCTGTCGACGAGTTCGCTTTTGGTGTTTGCACTACGCTATAAGTTTGCCTTCTGTCGTTAATTGTACCAATTTCGCTATCCACTACTTCTGTGCTGATGTGACTGGCAACAAAAGTGAAGTTCTTCTTAGTTGGGTGGCTGAATAATGTTCGCTTATATTGTGTCCTCATTGGCTGATCTTTCGGTGTCTTATCTCGACCTTGATGTCCTTCCCATTGCTATCATGCCTCACATCTCGCTCCTAGCCTAAGGCCCGATGCCCCGCAATCTCCATGTTGGCGGGTTTCTCACGGCGTCTGCAGGTGCTTCTAGCGAGCGCACATCGCGCTCCTTCCACCAACGTCAAGGAAGAGTACCATTGACTCGGGAGTATATCAATGGTCTGGTACGAACGAGATCATCGGACGAACCATCTATCTTGAACGCGTCCTGACACTGCATTCTCGTTCTGCTACTCGGACGACTTCGTTCATACCCAACAGGACACACCTCCTTAGACAGCCTAGTTTATCCAAAGACGCAGCTGACTACGCTGTGCGCCGATGCTGGAGGGCCAGAAGACTCAACTACCTCAAGAAACGCGAAGGGGTAGGACGTGCTACTCGCTACTAGAGATCGGCTTGCGTGACCTCCCCTAGCCATATCGGGCGTCCTCCTTACACGCTACTACTGCTTTTGGTCAAGTTGTTCCGAGGAGCGCCCCAGGATGGACTTCAGCCCATCTCAGTCTATTACGCCCAATGACTTTTTCCCAGCCACTTCAGACCAGTCAATTGGTACAAAAGTCCGTTCAAGAAGACCTTGTGACCCTTGCCGCCGTCGAAAATCACGCTGCGAAATAGCGGATGGCAGCCCGCCCTGCCTGTTATGTCGCTTCCACCGGCAGAACTGCACGTTCAACGAGGAACCCCTACCTCGAAAACGTCGAGCAATAGCTGCAGATGAGAATGAACAATCCATAAATCACGTTAATGTGCGCAACAACTCCGATTCGAAGTACGCCAGTCCTCAGTCTCACGATTCACACAAGATTCGGCAAGACGTGCCGATTGACGATTACGCGAACCTTAGAGGACCCTCACTCCTGAAAAAGACTTTAGGGCTACAACAAAATAGACACAGTCGCTTTATCGGAACGACTTCGGAGTATGAGCACCTACTGTTGGAGTTGCGCCAAGATGAGGAGGTTGCAGACATCGCTGTTGGCGCGTCAGTGCTGAGAAGAGTGGACGCACATGACACAGCGTTCATACTTTCGCCTGACGCGGATACTCAGAACCACCAAGATGACATTTCGGACCTCGACGCCATTGAGACGATCGTTGCACCTCATGGTCAAGCCCTCATCCACCTCTACTTTCGCATTGTACACCCAAGCTTCCCAATCCTTCACAAGAAGGTGTATCTAGAAAAGTATGAGCGCACTCATCGAGAGTTCTCACCCCCACTTTTAGCCGCCGTCTACTTGCTTGCGCTCAATTGGTGGTCATACTCTAGCGAGCTGGCCCTGCTGCCAAAGCCCGATGTGTCACGATTGGAGAAATTGGCGCTGAAAACAATGGGCAATATCGTGCATCGACCGAAGCTCTCCACGATCCAAGCCGGGCTACTTCTACTTCAGCGACCGGAGGGCGACTCGTGGGCTTTGACCTCGCAGCTTGTTGGGCTTGGTCAGGACCTGGGGCTTCATCTGGACTCTACGAAGTGGCGAGTGCCATCTTGGGAACGAGGCCTTCGAAAACGCTTGGCCTGGGCATTGTTCATGCAAGACAAATGGGGTTCCCTTGTGCACGGTAGGCCTTCTCACCTCAGTTCGTCTGACTGGGAGGTGCAATTGCTCGGAGAGGACGACTTTCCGGAGAACGCGGCTGATGAGGATGATGAGGATGGAAGTACCGAAGTCGAAAAGGGAAGAACTCTATTTTGTGAAATGATCAAACTCACGGAGATTTTGGCAGATATTCTGTCAAGGTTTTACACCTTGAAAGCGGAACGTGAACTCGCACAACGCGCCAACGAAGGTGTACGGTGGGTTCTCGAAAATGCGAAGCCGGTGCAGTTGGCTCTTCGACAATGGTTCTCTAACTTACCTACTGTGCTGAAGGTGGAGAATCTAGCTGCACGCAAGCTATCTTCAACCGGTATGTCATCCTTATATATGCAGCACGATCTGTATTTTGGAATATGCATAAAGAGACTAGTTGTCATTGCTGACACGAATACCAGGCTATCTCCACCTTGGTTACTATGCTGTGGAAATGACCTTGCACCGGCGCATCTTGCGCTCTTTGTCTTCCGTGGACGATCAGGCCCTGAGATCAATCTGCCGTCAAGCTGCACAAGTACGACTTAAATCTGCCATGGACTTCGTCTCCAGCCTGCGGCCCGAGCATCTTCAGTCATTTTGGTACTCGGCCTCCAAATACAACTTCGCGCTGGTTGGAACATTCATATCACTCCTTTGGGCAACTGCAACTACCAAGGAAGAGGCTGATACATACAGAAAAAGTCTTGATGAATACCGATGGGTGCTACGCCTGTCCTCCAAGTCTGCCGACTTTCTGGAACGAGCGATAGGCATGATGGCGGCATCGACGGGCGTATTGGTCAAAGCTATCCCAGATCACCCAGACGCTGATCGCATCCTCAGTCGAAATATTACTAGATTGGAGCCTACGCATACTGCTATGTCTGGCCATTCAAGACACAACTCCTATGTCCCGTCGATGGCTTATCGATCTGAGTCGGAGCTGCACGACGAGAATTCGCCAGAGAACTTCGTAGGAGAGACGCCGTCGGATAGCGGCGTTGTCGGAGCAAGCTGGAATGCTGATCAGGCCTGGCTTGGTGCACTCGGCGATATTAATGCCGGATATGAAGAGCAGGGCTTGTCCAGTGCATACTTGGGCTTGACTGATGCGCCAATCGAGTTTGACTACAACCAAAACTCGTAGTACTACATTAGTACCTAGGTGAAGACAAACCACTTGAGATACCCTTGAATTCTTGTACCCGTCGTTATGTAGAGCATTCCTCACACAAAAGTGCAAAAGTTTTACTCTATTGGTCAGGACTCGAATATGACACTTCTTCTATCATCGAGGCTTTGAGCGAGATCCCTTCCGAAATACAATCAATCCATAATATGAAGCTGGAGTCCACAATATTCGTGCAAAAGAAAGTTGCTACAACCTCCTACGCTGGAGTCTCCAGAACAAACGTTTCTCGAAACACATGCTCGGCGCCCGAGTGGAGTAGTGGACTACAAGTGAGCACCTACAACCCTAGCAGCCAAGTATACAACTCCTTTCTTAGGCCAACTGGACTTACCCCGCTTTTGCCCTGCATGCTACTTGGCAACTGTCAGCGTGCAATCTCAGGCAGTACGCCTGAAACTGTGCCACCTTGGAACTGCGCCGTATATCACACCGTATAAGAACTCCAGTACACCACAAAGTAAAAATTTGACACAATCCCAGCTTTTGATCCCCTGTGATTGACTTGAAACACACACTTCCAGTGACCATCGTGCAACCCACAATCTCACCAAGGACGACCATCCCCTCCTTTCACTAAGTCGGCGTATCAAAACCACATTCGCACTCCAACATCATGTTTGAGCACTTCGCCCTGCGTCACATCCCACCGCTCCTCCTCGCCAGTATCTGGACCATCGGTGGAACCATGTCCTTCACCCACGGTCCCGAAGCCGCGATCCTAGCCTTCGGCCTTTCGCCCAAGGTTGCATCCTCACAGGCTGCCTGGCCGCTTATCAAAGTCGAAGGGTCGCGCGTTACTACTATTGGCGCGGCCATCTGGTGCATTTATCTGGGAGGCCATCTCGAGGCGATGGATACCTTGCTTGCGTGCATTGGGTGGATGGCTGCGATTGATGGTGTTGTATGTGCGAAGGATGGGGCGCCGGGGAAGGCGAAGATGCGTGCGGTTTATCAGGGTGTGGTTGCGCTTTGGGGGTTGTTGGGGATGACGTCTGGGAAGTACTTTTAGGTTGGGCTTGAAGTGTGGATGTAGACAAGCCGCCATCGGGTTGTTTGGTACAGAGCAATTTGAGGCCGAATAGGGTCCAATGCAAGACTACCAACTCCAAGTCCCCGGCATCTTGCTCTTTGTCCGTTTCTGGCCTGTTCGAGCACGTTCTTTCCTGGCTTTGGCGGCTTCGCGGCGCTCTCTGCGAGCATCAACCTTGCCGGGCTTATGGTACCGTGAAAATGGCCAGCCAATTGCATAGAAGTTGTCAGCTCCTAGCGCGATGTGCTCTGATACAAGGATGTGGCCGGCAGCGAGGGGATCATGATCCCATGTCCACCCCAGGATCCAGCCTCCATTCTGCAAAGAATCAAAAACAATCCGTCGGTCCACGCCATAGGGATACCAAGATTTGATCAACCCTCCTGGGTAATTTTCGAGCTCCATATTGATGCAGGCTTCGACATCAAGGCCAA
>TARA_R110002003_G_scaffold171_3_pt1 | contig 59101 bp, 65 predicted proteins | sample TARA_R110002003 | Tara Oceans TARA_R110002003 (sample SAMEA4396441) | marine metagenome | biome: Westerlies Biome; feature: [SRF] surface water layer (ENVO:00010504); material: water (ENVO:00002006), including particulate matter (ENVO:01000060) such as... | depth 5 m | reverse complement strand
CCTTCAGGATCGCAGAACATTTGTTGACTACGGTGCCCGAGTGTCGATCCTATGCCGACTCCGTGTCTACGTAGATCCTACGCACACGGACGAGCGCTTCAGGAAGCTTGGTGCCCGCATCAAGACCATCAACAGCATTGGCGACGACAACATCGAAAATTTGTTCTTTTTCAAAAAGCTGAGGGACGCGGACCAGAATCTTTTGCAGGTGAACGGAGTTCAACAGTACACTGCGAAGGCAACTTACGTGACGGAGCATCTGAAAGAGGGTAAGTCAAAGCAGTCCTTTCTAATGTTCAGCCTCTAAGCATAGGTGCAGTGTTCAAACTTAAGGAGATCGTTACTGGACGTCCCGCTGTCAACTGCGGCACCGCCGAAGACCCAGTGTGGTATGCTCAGGAACTTCTACGAATCGTCCCGTACCAGCTTTACACACGGCCTGTCCCCGACAACCTCACCGGGTCTATGGTCGAGCAAGCAGCTCTCCATCCTGCGGGTTCTCAACGCCTTATCGAGACCGAAGGATTGCGCCAACTCGGGTTCAGCGGGGTCAAAAACGAGAAAGTCAAATTTGTGAGTTGCTTCACCATCTATACGGGTGTTACTAACATACTACACAGCGCAATGGTGTACCTCTATCTCTCTACCCTACCATGATGAGGATTGACTGCGCACGGTTGCCATTTCCTGAAGTGCAATACAAATTCAGCAGCAAAGTCAAGGATGAAAAGATATCCATGAAAGATCCAAGGACTGGTCTGCCGCAACCGAGGAAGGGATCTGCGTGGAACATCCCTGATAACCAATGCTTCCATGTCACCCCTGCCAAAGAACTGAAGTACTACCTTATTCAGGCCCTGGACGGTCCATTCAACTCCACGACAACCCACCGTTACGTGGACCTGTTCGAAGAAGAACTGAAGAACCAGATGAAACGAAGATGCAACGTCGACCCCTCGTTCGTTGTTCGTGTGAATCTCGGCATCGACGAAACCTCCTTGAAGACCACCACGTTGGATGCACATTTGGCGGCAGCGAGGACTGCCAAAGCTCATCTTGTCGTCTTCATGCTGCCGTCACCTGATCGCTTCAATTATGGCGACTACAAGCGCCTTGCCGATCGGAAATATGGGCTGCGGTCGATTTGCCTTGCCAAACCCTCTCAACTGGACAGTCAGATTGGTAAATACATGAGCAACATCGTCCAAAAGGTCAACTTCAAGAGTGGAGGTATTAATGCACAGGTCAATGGCATCGCTGCGCTTCTAGGCAACAAGCGAACTCTTGTCCTGGGTGCTGATGTGGTTCATCCGGGGCACTTGGCCTTTGAGGAATCGCCGTCAATTGCCTGCATTGTAGGGTCTGTTGACGATGAAGCGGGCCGATTCTTTGGGTCTGCACGTCTACAAAGCAAGGACAAGAAGGACCGTGAGGTAAAAAGAGCTCATGCATCCTGTTGAATCAAGATTGACACGCACTAGATCATCGATCACGCGCAAGAGATGGTGCAAGAGCGAATTAATGCATGGATGACTGCCAACAGCACGTCAGAAGTACCTGCGAACATCATCTATTATCGTGATGGCGTTTCAGAAGGTAAGCACAAGCTTGGATTTGTTGCAGCTTTAAACGTATAGCTGACCGCTTTACTTCAATCAGGTCAGTACGCCAGCGTTGTTGCTGTCGAGCTGAGCGCTATTAGGCGAGCCTGGGTTGCCGTAAAAGAGCAGAAGCAAGCAAAAGTAGGAGGACCTCCAAAGATGTCTTTCCCGGGCCAAAAGACGCAGACTGCCGTGAATCTCACTGCAATAGTGGGAGGGAAGCGACATCACACTCGCTTCTACCCCATGGAGAAAGCAGACCAAGACGATCGGGGCAACGCAAACTGCAAGCCCGGAACATACGTGGACCGCGTCGTGACGAGCCCCTACTACGATGACTTCTACCTGCAGTCTCATAGCGGCATCAAAGGGACAGCACGGCCAACACATTACTTCCCTCTCGTGGTTGGAAACATCGATACATGCAAGACTATCGCTCAGATCCGGAAGCTGGTGAGTATACTTCGTACTCTAACCTTGCCTCCACCTACACAACCAGCTCCATCCGGACTCTACTAACATATTGAACACAGACACACTTTCTCTGTTACGCTTACTGCCGCACGGCCGGAGGCGTATCCTACGCCACACCAACCTACTACGCCGATCGTCTCTGCGACCGCGCCAGACTGTACCTGGACAAGACTTGGTCCGGCAATGACACCACGTTCGCAGCGGCTCTTGCAAAAGCAAAAGATGACAAGCAAAAGGAACTTCAGAAAGTCCGTGATGATGCACATCGAGGTGGTCAGCCCCTGCAGGAGGGAGACGTGAAGTCCCAGGCCGAGCTCGATGATGAGGCTCAAGATCCGGAACGAATCCGCGTGTGCGCGAGGGAGACGGTCTTGGACTTTGCGAAGAAAGAGTTCTACGACCGGACCGAAGATCTGAATGGAAACCCATGGCATGATGACCTTGAGAAGGTCATGTTCTGGATGTGAGCATCGACGAAGTAGTCGGTGGTGAGATGCGCTGGTTGATGGTATTCAGGATGATCTTTTCCTTGTTTCCCTTGTTGTCCAATTTCTGATTTTGGTTTCTTTCTCGTTCTCGTCTGCTCGCAAGCTATGATCTCGATGTGGAATTCTGTTCTTTGGCTGCTGCTGTTCCCGGCGTCACTGCACTGGTCGCACTGAGCTCTGGTTGTCTTCCTTTGCACGTGGTCACTTCCGGCGTTGCCTTGCATTCGATTCTTACGCTCTTTCTCAATAGACTTACAAGCACTTGGAACGATTCATTTCTATGATAACTCAATTTCTTCGATGTGAGGTAGGCAATGATTGACGTGGCTGATCCTTCGCAACCCTCGTTTTAAGGCGCCATACAAACAGAGCCTAGCACGACTTGGCGCTCCCCGAAGCGCTCCCCGCACGTTACTACCCGCGGGTCTCTTCTCCACCGACATGAACATACCACATCAGCTCGCCATGCTAATCCATCAGAGCTCCTCACAATGGCTTCCGCCGCGAATCCGCCTACCCAACCAACGTCGAGAGCGAGGCAGAAGCATGTTACTACTGCATGCCTGAGCTGCCGTTCGCGCAAGATCAAATGCGACGCTGCCAGCCCGTCATGCAGCAATTGTGTCCTCTATGCGCAACAGTGTGTGTACCAACATGGCTTAGACAAGCGAAAAGTCCCAATGAAGGAACGACTTCTTGCGACTGAAGCATATGCAAGGCAATTGGAAGACTTGTTGGGCGCAAATGGCATCCCGCTACCGAGCCATAGCCGACTTCCAACCCCATCATTCGCACCCGATGCTCCATCGATCCCTCCACCGCCTCAACTTGAGTCTGGCGTTCCCAGATCTGACCCTAGCCCTTCTGCTATTCCGGAGACGCCTTGTATGGCATTCAAGTCTCCCTCAGCAGAAGGCTCTTCTCCACTTATCGACCAACTCACAGGTAGTTTGGGATCGCTAAGGCTCGCGGAGGATGGCCAGCTCAGGTTCTACGGCGCAACGTCAAACCTCCACCTGCTCGTTTCAGGCACAGCTACTCGAGAAACTACCAGTGCAAGAACTCTCGTTGATCAGCATAAAATCCAGGCGACCTTGGACGCTGCTGGCGTTGGCCATTTTGTGGACAACGAGCTTGAAGAGCACTTGATCAAATTGTACTTTTGCTGGGAAGATCCAAGTATTCATCTCGTGCAAGAAGATGTCTTCTACCGAGAACGGCGCAAGTGCAAGTCCGGAACCTATATGAGTAAGCTTTACTCTGAGGTACTCGTCAACTCTATGTGCGCTGTAGGGGCTTCATTGACGTCCAGACGTTGCGTTGAACTTCCTGAACCTCTGGTGGACTTCTTTGCTTCACGTGCGCGAGCCTTACTCGATGTCGAGCTGAATTCGCCCACCTTGTCCACCGTGCAATCGCTGGGCATTCTGAGCGGGGTGGAGTCGATCCGGACTCTTGATGCTCGTGGTTGGCTATACAGCGGTATGGCGGTACGACTTGCGACCGACCTTGGCCTTCACCTCGATAATCAAGCCTATGTAGACGCCGGAATACTCGAACCCGAGGAGGCGACATTGCGGAGAGTGGTTTTCTGGGGTGCATTTATTCACGAAAGGATGTGGTCACTTTATCTCGGTCGACCAGTGTCACTAAACGAAAATGCGATTACTACGCCACCTTATGTCGCGACGACGACCGAGCAGAAATTCTGGCAGCCATATATCGACGAGTACGAAGACTTCGACTTCCCCGCTTTAGTCGATCCGATCGAAGAATTACACAGAAACAACGCGACACTATGCGCCAAAATGGCCCGTATCCGAGACACGCTATACTCAGACGCTGTAATATCTGTGCTTGGTGCCCAATCGCTCCACGATTTTGCTTCGAGCATGCGATCGGAACTTACTCAATGGCACGAGGCCTTACCAAAGTCTCTGCAAGTAGACCTCGCGTCTGTGTCATCCTTCTACGTTCCCCACGTGCTACAATTACATATGCAGTATCATACAGTCATGATACTTGCCAATCGCCCATTCTTTGCGGCTACTACGGCAACGCTACCGGATGTGGCCTTCTCGGACCCCATGGTTGGGCGACCAGCATGCACCGATTCAGCCAGGGCGATAGCAAAGTTGCTCCAGATTTATCGAAGACTGTACAGCTTTCGCCGCATTAATATCCAAGCAGTGCATCTTGTTTTCACGGCCAGCCTGATCCACGTCCTGAATGCCTGCGAGGCAGCAGAGCCGTCGATAAGAAACTCCGCTTGGAAAGATCTAGAAGTGTGCCAGCAAGCTCTCGGCGATCTATCGAAGGGCTACCACAGTGCGACAAGAGCCCGCGACGTAGTAACTGGGATACAGAACGAGCTCCTCCGAGCAAAGCGCGAAAGTGTAAAGCGAAGTGCTGCCAATGGGCCTGGGTTTGAGAGCGACCCCGCTCAAACCAAGCGGCGTCGCCCATCCACATGGGAACAGCAGACAGTACCTGTTGCTGATGAGGCTCTGGATGATCAGCAGGATGGCATGATTCTCAATCCCGCGTTGAACGTGATTGACTCAATTTTCTGGTCCGAGTGGACCAACCTTGACTTCCCTAGATTCTGAGCGCAATTGAATACGGATCGAGAAACAGTCCATTCGAACTACATACGACACCGTGACTACAAAAGGAACAAAAGATGGACTCAATTCGCAATACGTCCACCAATTAACCCGCCGGTAATTGGTATGTCAGCACCTGTCGTGTACGCTGACGCATCGCTCAGAAGATAGTTCACAGCGCCTGTGATATCGCTTGTTTCACCGATCCTCCCAAGAGGGGGTGCAGAACTGAACACCGAATACAGCTCTGGTTGTTGCACTGCGCAGAGCTCCGTCATGTCCGTCCGGATGAAGCCCGGAGAGATTGTGTTGACACGAATGTTGAGTGGCGCTAGCTCTACTGCTAGCTGTTTCATCATCACACGTACTGCTCCCTTCGTCGCTCCATACATGGGAAGCCGTTGGAGTGGAAGGGCCATGTGAGATGCAATCGATGCAATCAGGACAAGACTGCCACCTGAACCTTGATCTCTCATTGCTTTGGCTGCCAACTGCGCGCAGAAGAATGTTCCGAGGACCTTTTAAGTCAGTGGGTGGCAAAGCTTCGATTGGGCAAGCTTACATTGACTTTCAGAAGCTTTTCGCATTCCTCCCATTTGTGGTCGAAGAACGATTTGTCGGCGACTATACCTGCCGCGGTAACACTTCTGAATCAGCAACATGTCACAATGCTATTTGTATAAGCTTACCAGTTGTCGATACGCCCAAAATCTTGTTCTATCCGACTGAATGTATCCTCCAGGACGTCCATCTTCGTCACATCGGTCCTAATGAGATCAGATCCGTCGACGTAATTGGGAGTGAAAACTTACCGATAATATTGCGCTTTGACACCAAGTGTGGACAAGTCAGTCTGCGGCTTCTCTAGCACATCAAGAACTGCGACATTGCCGCCTGCCTCCGCAATGGCTTCGACCAAAGATAAGCCTATTCCACGAGCGCCTCCGGTGATGACTGTGGTCTTTCCTTTAAGGCTCATTCGTTCGCTCATGGGTCGTTTATCTCCTCCATTCTTTCGGAAATTCGTAGCGGGAGATTGTGATGGCGGATTAGTCTCGGTGCACCGCGGACTGAACACAGAAAACGCACGAGGTGCATATATCGTTGCTCTTTTGCAGCTGCCCGAGCTCTTCGTTCGGAGGGTTCTGGAAAGCCACATCGTACTTCTTAGTCTTATCATTTGAAGTCACAATGGGTCCTTGTTATCAAGCATATGACCACCTATGCAGTCCACAACATCTTTCACGTCATCGGACGCCTCGACGTTTATGACCTAGCGTATTGCGGGGTTACACTCACGGGTGGGGTATTTGGTCCAGTCTTGAATTGCACGGGATTTGTTTCCCGCCCCACAAGCGTGATTGTCAAAGGCTATGCTATCGATCAACCCAGTCTTCTGTATAACCGAACCGTGTCATTGCGTTCGGACTATGCATGCACAAGGCACATCTAGTCAGTGAGTGCCCAGCTTGAGCCATTAGGCACGAGACTTGAGTATGACAGTGGCACATGATGAGAAGGAATTTATCTGTAAACATAGCATTGCTATCAATAAATCTTGGTAGTATTCATTATTGCGGAGCCTATATTCGAGACACCAACACGCTAGTAAGCGTTTACCATCACTAGCGTCTCAAAACACTGGCCATCTGATCACTCGTCGCCTTCAACACTCCCGACAGAGCGGAGCGGAATTGCTCGTTCTTCCTCCAAAGCCCCGTAGCAAGCATCAGCAGACCAAACCCATACATCGTCGCGCTCGTCGTCCGCAGCCACCTACGCAGAGTCCTTAGAAACCACAAAGAAGAGCCGCCCTCGGTTGTGAAAACACCGGATCGAGGTATACACGCCTCCTTCCAGTAGGTGCTTGCGTACCCAGGCCAGCTAGCAGCATTGCGGCCATGTTCGTTGATATACCAATTCGAGCAACCGGCCTGGAAGACCGATCCTTGCAATTGCTTGTGGATGCTGTTGACCCACTGGCTCTCGGACGTGGCCTTGACTTCAATGATGTCGGCTTTCCGGTCGATGAGGGGGGCGAGAAGATTGCGTGCGACGAACTCGACCTGTACTTCGCATGAGAAGAGCGCTGAGTTGTGTGCTGGGAAAGTGTTTGGTCCGAATCTGCGAGCAATGGTCAGCGTCTAATATTGGCTTGTTCAATGGCGGGGCAAGAAAAGGGAAACCCACAAGATGGCGAAATTGGGAAAGTTGTGCACGAAGGATCCCATGTATGCTTGAGCACCACGATGCTCCTTCCATTGCTGGTTTAACGACTTGCCTCCCCTGCCGAGAACCTCCATTGGAGTCAGGAATTGTTGGACCTGGAATCCGGTGGCCAACACGATCACGTCGAACTCGTCTTTCTTTCCTGTCTCGCTGATTATGCCGGTCTCGTCAAATTCTTGAATTCCTTCAGGTACGAGGTCTAGATTTGGGGCGTTAAGAGCATCGAGGTAGTTCGGGTCGAAAATGCGACGCTTGCAACCTGGGGAGCTACGGATCAGCAGGCGACTCTCGTACAGCTCCTATGTTGCTTACCTAGCGGGAAGTCCGGGACCAGAAAGTTGTGATACTTCTTCGGTGCCCGTGAGAAGATGTATCTCTTCGCATGGTCTTCCACCTTGGCCCGCTTTGCCGTAGCTTTTGCGCCTGGCATATATGTCGCGACGAGGTCATCATTCTCAAGAAACAATTGTAGCCTCTTCCATCGTTCCCAGAATGGAATGTAGCGGAACGCCCACGTCTCGGCTTTGGTGAAATTCCGATTCGGCCGCTCGTGGTACCACTGGGCTGATCTCGCGTACTGTTTTATAGACGCTACATCGTCGACCACGGCCGGGACCACTTGAGCGGCTGAGCAGCCATTCCCGATAATGGCCATGCGTTTGCCTTTATAGTCGTATGAATGGTCCCATCGAGCTGTATGGAACATAGCGCCCTTGAACTTCTCCATACCTGGAAACTTGACGTCCCTTGGATACGAAATCCCGCCAACCGCGGAGATGAAGACAGCAGCGCTGCGGACGAACTCTAGGCCAGTTTTCTGATCCTTGAAGCGCACATCCCACTTCTTAGTCTCCTTGTTCCATTCTGCGCCCAAACATTCGATGGAGAAGTGCATGTGCGCTCGCAAATCGAATTTGTCCACTGTCGCCTCCATGTAGTCGAGAATCTCCGGACCGTCGCACAACTCCTTGGACCAATTCGGGTTAAGATTGAAGTGGAATGAATATAAAATAGTAGGCACATCGCAGCCAACACCCGGGTAGGTGTTCGTGCGCCATGTTCCGCCGACGCCGTCGAGCTTCTCATAGATGGTGAAGTCGCTGAAGCCAAGTGTGTGCTTCATCGTATACGCCATGGAGATACCGGACGGGCCAGCCCCAATGACGATAACATCAGGAGAAGACATTCTGTTCGTACGGTGTCCTGAATGACAAGAGGCGCCCAAGGAGACAGTAGATGAAAAGTTGGCGTATTCTGTGTTGTTGTGTCGAGCACGCGTTGTGGACTTTTTAACAGCGCGTTGTCCTGCACGCGCCGCGGCCCAATTACCACTGCGCTTGATTGCCCATTTCTAACCAATTCCGTGGCAACGGAACACGGCCAGCAACAATTTGCATCCTCGATTTGCGGGGAGATGCGAGGCCCGAACTACAGAATCAGTTTCCCCGGAATTCAGATCCCGTTGCCAAGAATGCGGGGATGGGCTAGCCTCATGCAGTACTGGACGATACCCGAGACCTGTACTAGTCCTGAAAGAGACGTATGCTGGGCTGGAGTTGACGAGTATAAGAGGAAGGATGGGTTGCGATTCTTCGTTGACCAAGGTTATTTGATCGGCAGAAACTAGGCACCAAAGATGTTTGAAAACGTCAAAGGACGCGTGCTTTATCGCATGATGCGGTTCAGTTGTGGAGTGGTATGGAAGAGTCACACCTGATTGAAATCGTCCTTGCTGACAGACAACATATAGTCCTTCATGCTCTACGGGTAAATCTCGCCCTGCTCGACGTTACAGATCGAACGGTTTGCTAACTTCCTCAGCTACGATGCGGGTGTTTTAGGCGGAGTACAAACTACGGAACCATTCTTGAGAGCTATGGGTGTCAGTGCCTCATCATCATGTCTCCCTACACTGCTGACAAAATCGACAGCACCCAACAGGGACTTATGTCATTCCTATGATTGCATCTTCATACACACTCGCCGCGTGTGTATGCTCACTGTTCGTCTCCATTGTCGGCATGCCCCTGGGTCGTCGCAACATTCTACTCCTCGGTAACGGTTTCGTCATCGTTGGCGCAAGTCTACAAGCCAGCGCCTGGAGCGTGGCACATATTATTGTAGGTCGCATCCTATGCGGCTTCGGGATTGGCTTCATATCATGCACTGTCCCCATGTACATGGCGGAAATGTCCATCAAGCCCGGAGAGCGAGGGCCCGAGGTTGCATTCACTTGCTGCCTGCTCATCAGTGGCGTCCCGCTCGCGTACTGGATTGACTTTGGCTTTACCAGAATGACGAATCAGGTCTCATGGCGGTTCCCGATCGGTTTTCAGGCTTTCTTCGCAGTCCTCTCGGGCCTGGTCATGTGCTTCCTTCCCGATACTCCCAGGTGGTATTACGCGAAAGGTCGCGAAGCTGAAGGAGACGACGTGCTTTCAAAGCTGCACGACAAGCCTTTGGACCATCCCGACGTCCAGCAGATGAAGCAGGAGATCATGAGCACCATCAAGCTCGAGATCGAATCGGAAGAAGACAAGAAATTCAGCATTTTGACTCTCTTCTGGGACAACACGGACCTGAGGGTTGGTCGAAGGATACGGATTGCATTCCTCGTGCTTTCGATCCAGCAGATGATGGGTAATTATTGTGTTCCCACATAATACCAAATAGAACACTGACCATGACAATCCTAGGCATCAATCTCTCTGTCTACTACTCCACCGTCATCTTTAAGAATGTTGGACTCTCTGACTTTCTTGCACAACTCCTCGCCGCAGTCATGAATACCATGTTCGCACTCGGCACATACCCACTCCCTCCGACCATCGAGCGCTTCGGCAGACGACCTATCATGCTCTGGTCCGCCCTCGTCTGCGCACTGCTCATGACCGCCTTCGTGGCTCTCATCGGTATACCCAGCCCCACGGTTAGCACGCAATGGGGTGCCGCGGCCGTTATTTGTCTGTGGAACATGGTTTTTGGATACGGCTGGATTGGCGTGCCGTGGCTGTACGGTCCTGAAGTATGCTCCTTTACCCCTACCCATTACATTACCCGTTGTTGTTCCAAGCTAACAAATCGTAGATTGCGCCACTCAAACACCGCCACATTGGCGGCGCAGCCGGCGCCTTTGGCGAGTGGCTCTTCAGTTTCCTCACCGTGTTTGCTGGCGGCATTGCGCTCGAGAACATTGGGTGGAAGATATGGATCTGGATGTTGCTGAGCAACTGGGTCGCTATGCCTTTTGTGTGGTTCATGTGTCCTGAGACGACGGGCAAGAGTCTCGAGGAGATTGATATTCTGTTTGCGACGAAGAACGTTAGAGAGCGTATTTTGGCGGGAGAGATGAGGTATATGGATGGGATGGGAAGCGGGGATGGAAATCGAAAGGGAATGGATGATGAGAAGGAGTCGAATGTGAGGATGGAGGAGGTGTAGAAAGGACCTTGAACAAATGGTCCTTCGATGAATAGCTTGCCTTTTCTACCAGGATATGGACACAAAACACATGATAACACAGACCTAGGCTTACTTGTAGATTCCTAGCATATGTTATCGAATATTGAAATGGCTGTTTGCTGCGACCTGAGCTGTCTACGCTAGGCGCATTGTAGACCGGCCACTGTTTCCTGTCCACAGACGTCGCTTCCAGATTCATACTACCATAACAAAATGCGACTCCACCAACGAATCCGTAACATTTACGCGAAAGGCTGAAGTTGCCAAGGCTTACTTGCCCAAAATGGCGAAGCACCAACCAGAGCAGTATGCAGCCTGATGAGCTTTCCCTGTGACAGCACAGGCGCTCTCTTCCGTATCAGACATCACGTATCAAGACTCAGTTCCTCATCTCAACTATCAGAGCCTCTTGCCAGCTTCGCTAATTGACATGCGTTTTATGGTAGGAAGGAAGCTCAGCCTCAACTGGGGGAACATGCGAGGAACCTCAGCTAGGCAAACTTGCGACGTCTGTCGCAATCTGACTGCAGACTACGTTTCGCTCCGTATCGATAGGCTGGATCGCTCTGCGATGACGAACTGTGCTGCATGCAGATTTATCCAAACTATTCTCAAGACTTACGGAACTGTACTCGACTTCGACGTCATCATACGCAAGCGGCCATGGACTCTAGAACTTCGCTTCTGCAACGGAAACTTCGAGACGGTTACACTTGAGATATATGCAGTTGAGGGTATGTTTACTTGTACCAGACGTGTTCCCATCTTCGCCCCAGTGAGCTGATATCTCGCAAGGATCAAAATGCCCTTGGGCGGCAATTCCTTCCAGATCTCACAAGTTGGCAATAGAGGACCAAGACTCCGCTGAAATAAAGATCAAGGCTTGGTTGGACAATTGCGGTATAGAGCACTCTTCATGCTATCGAAAGAAACCGCCAAGGCTCCCCACTCGCGTGGTTTATATTCGAGGTCAGAAGGAAGTGCAGTTGCTTGTGAGCAACGAGAAAACCCATCGCGCTCAATATGCTTGCCTGAGCCATTGCTGGGGTGGTATCGTGCCACTTCGGACGACCAGAGAGAATCTGGACACTTTTCGCAACGCTGGTATACCGTGGGACGCGCTGCCACCGACCTTTCAGCACGCCATCGAAATGACTCGTCGACTAGGTCTTAAATATATCTGGATCGATAGTCTTTGCATCATTCAGGATGATGAAGACGACTGGAGGCATGAAGGAAGCAAGATGGCTGACATATACTCGGGTTCGCATATCACTCTGGCCGCGAGTAGTGCCCCAAACAGCGCTGGTGGACTTTACACGGATCAGACGCGCCCCAGTCACCGCGTACGAGTCATCACGATACCGGGTCACCACGACAATAGTGAGAATTACCAAGTACTTTCGTGTAGAGCCCCAACGTTCCACGAACACGAAGCACTACCTCTGAATGAGCGAGCGTGGTTCTTTCAAGAACGCTCGCTATCCCGCCGAATAGTCCACTTCGCAGACAATATGCTGTACTGGGGCTGCTCCAAGCAGACTGTCAACGAACGAGGAGACTTCGACGGAATAGCACGCTTGCATCGACTCAATCTTCCTGATGTGAAGCCAATGCCGTTGAGGCTTTTGAAATCTTCCACCACCCCGGAAAAGATCGACGACAAACGCATGTCACGCATGTGGCATACGACTGTGACAGCCTATACTCGCCTGAAACTTACATATAGCAGCGACAGGTTGCCTGCGCTGCAAGGAATTGCAAAATCCATGCACCAAGAGCGGAAGTGTGCTTATTACGCTGGGCTTTGGGAGGATACGCTATTGCGGGATGCTATGTGGTGGAGATCTAGAGATCCTCCCCTACCTCAAGACAACAAGTCCCAAGCACCAAGCTGGTCCTGGGCGTCGGCAATAGGTCCAGTCAAGTGGCCACAAGGCCTTTGGTCAGACACCTATCGAACAACCGCCGAGATTGTATCAGTACAGACGACTCCAGTCGGCGAAGACCCCATGGGTGAAGTGGCCGGAGGCACGCTCGTCCTAACAGGGCATTGTGCCCCTGCTTTAATCCCGCTCGATGGGACGAAAGGCCCTTCGGAGATGCATGCAATACGTTTCAAAGAGGCTGGTGCATTGTGGCATCTAGACAGCGACGACAAGACCGGGCTTGATCTTGACAAGTTTACATTAGTCACAATGGGAGAAGATACTTACAACTCGTGGGTTCTCATTTTGACCGAGTCCGATGCAGGATACCAAACATTCCGCAGGATTGGCTGTGGTCGGCTGGGCCATCTTATGTATCGCCATGAGCTCGATATCATGGGTGAGACCAAGACAATCACCATTGTTTGAGCGACTGTGGACAACAACAAACACGAGCGATGGATTATTCTGTCCATTTCTAGCTCATCCTCGCCACTGGCTTCGTGGCTTGCTCAGAGGGGTAGCTTGCGCGGCGCTGCATTGGCACGGCGAAACAAACATGGTCAGTCATTGAAATATCAGCGCCCTGAAAATCACGGGAGGAATCGATAGCGCGGTTCCATTACCAAGCCTGAATCCGAGGAGTCTGGTGGGACAATTAGAATTCGTCAAGAACCATCATCAAAGCCGGCATTGGGATGTATTGTGCAAACGCCGCATCCTGACTGGTCAACCCTTTGAAGTGTAAAATCGTTTTGGACGAGACCTGCAGGAAGATATCAAGGAGTCATGTAGTTGTACGGTTTGGCAAGGCTGCAACATCATGCGTTGATGCCATTCCTGCACGTGTCGCTCGTCGATAGCTCGGCCTCGTAGCAGAGAACACTGCTTGCGGATAGCAACGCAGACTCGAGATCCCGTCAATGGAGATTTGAATCATTTTGCGCAATGAAGTTGTAGTCAAGATGTATGCATCGCGGGTTCACGTGCTCGGTGATGTTGGGCCCAATTCGCACAAACTATAATCGGTCAGCATCTCCTGGTCTATTGCCCCGGCCCTTTTCAATGGTCCATCATCTTCCAGTACTTCCAAAAAAGTACATCACCAAGCCTGGTTCCGGCGGCCAATCCGGTGTTGAGTGATTGCACAATCAATATGCCAAGTTTTTGTGTTATCATGATTGCGAAGTCTGCTGCGGAGTATGTACATGCAGCACTTTGCCTTGATATCTCCCGTAATGCCGTTGAAGCTTCCTTTCGCTGCCCGGCTCAGTTGCTTCGTTGTCCGGCCTTTGCTGCCCTCAACTCGTCCATCTTCTTCACGCGCTCCTTGAACTCCTCATACTGGCACTTTTCGTACGAGTGTCGCTCGTTCTAGACGCCAATTAGCCTTCCGCAGCTCCGTTCAGTGGCCCTCACGGCGCTCCGCATACCTCGCACTTCCACGGCAGGTAGAACTCCTCGTGCCGACACCGGTTCAACGGAATAAGGAGATGTGCGCATGAGTCTCGGTAGGGTAGCGGTAGTCGGGCAGCGCTCATTTCCTCGCGGGTAGCCTCTGTGTGTTGCTGTTAGCACATTGTCGACGCGGCCAATTGCGGATGAAAGCGTGGCAGGACTGACTTGCGGGCTCGCCAGTGAGGCCGACAGCGCTCTTTATCGACTCGGTGACGGTCATGCTGGGCAGTCGTTATGTCGTGAATGGTCAATTGCGCACGGGGAGCTGGCGGCGAGGGGGGTCGTCTCTGGGCAAGCTCCGCGAAATGATGTGAGGTCGGCAGGGAAGCTACGACGCCCGAGGGCTTGGCTGGCGACGAACGCGAACGCGTCTCCCACTACACACGCTGTCACGCATCCCCCACCAGCTTTTGCCGCCAGTCCTCCGTCACCGGCCACTTCAAAATGCCTCTCGCGCCAGATGGGAAAATATACTCGGCCACGTACAGCAATGTAAGCAATGTGCACCCTTCACAGACACACCCGAGTGCGCGCGACGCTGCCTGAAGCGCACTCCACTGTTTGCGACAACGAGCTCATACATGTCAGGTCCCGGTCTACGAGTGCAATGTGAACGGCAACCATGTCATGCGCCGTCGCGCCGACGACTGGATCAATGCGACCCATATCCTCAAAGTGGCCGACTATGACAAGCCTGCCCGAACCCGCATCCTCGAGCGCGAAGTCCAGAAAGGCGTGCACGAGAAGGTGCAGGGCGGATACGGAAAGTACCAGGGGACATGGATACCGCTCGAGGAAGGAAGGCATCTGGCCGAACGCAACGGCGTGCTGGACAAGATGCGACCCATCTTCGACTATGTCCCTGGCGACAGAAGCCCTCCGCCTGCGCCGAAGCATGCGACGGCTGCGTCGAATCGCATGAAGCCTCCGAGACAGAGCGCTACGGCTGCGGCTGCTAGAAACGGTAAAAACAATGCCTATTCGCTTGAGGCGATCCAGTGTACGGAGCGCTCTTTACCTCAGTCTCCATCCTGCCTGAGGGAGCGATGCGGCTGACTAGTGAACATAGCTTTTGTCACGACCAACTCGCAATCACAAGTGAGCGAAGACCCCTACGAAGCCTCGCAGCGTAGATCACAGATCTTTCGCGAAGAAACGCCCGACAACGACACTGTGGTGTCAGAGAGCATGTTGGGCGACCATGACATGATGGACTCACAATACTCGACAGGCGCCAACCGCAAGCGCAAGAGGGGCATGGACCAGATGTCAGTCCTGGACCAGCAACACCAAATATGGGCCGATGCGCTGCTCGACTACTTCATGCTACTGGACCACGAAGCTGCTTGCGCATGGCCCGAACCACCACCGAGCATAAATCTAGACAGACCTATCGACGAAAAGGGACATGCTGCGATGCACTGGGCAGCGGCCATGGGCGACGTCGGCGTGGTGAAGGAGCTGATACACCGCGGCGCGCGCATCGACTGTCTTTCAAACAACCTGGAAACGCCGCTGATGCGCGCGGTCATGTTTACCAACAATTTTGACAAGGAGACAATGCCAAGCATGGTCAGGATATTCCAACAGACAGTACACAGGACGGACTGGTTCGGCAGCACAGTGTTCCACCACATCGCCGCAACCACAAGCAGTTCGAACAAGTACGTTTGCGCAAGATGGTACCTCGACTGCATTATCAACAAGCTCTCGGAGACGTGGATACCAGAAGAGGTGACCAGATTACTGAATGGTCAGGACCAGAATGGGGACACGGCGATTATGATCGCTGCCAGAAATGGTGCGAGGAAGTGCGTGAGGAGTCTGCTAGGGCGCAATGTTTCAGTCGACATACCGAACAAGAAGGGCGAGACCGCAGATGACCTCATACGCGAACTGAATCAGCGCCGACGAATGCACGGTCGAACACGACAAGCTTCTTCATCACCGTTTGCGCCACCACCGGAGCACCGATTGAACGGACATCTCCCGCAGCTGGACGGAGGACCTTTAATACCAGTGCCGTTCCCGAGCATGTCCGTCCGCGAACCCGCCGCGTATCGATCACAAACCGCCTCTCACTTGATGACCAAAGTCGCACCAACATTGCTTGAAAAGTGCGAAGAGCTAGCTGCAGCCTACGAGTCTGAGCTACAAGAAAAGGAAGCCGAGTCCTTTGATGCAGAACGCGTGGTAAAGAGGAGGCAAGCAGAACTCGAAGCAGTACGAAAACAGGTCGCAGAATTACAAGGCATGAGCAACGGCTTGCTTATCGATTTAAATGACGATCAAGCGGACCAACAACAAGAGGAGGAATTGAGACTGTTGGTAGAAGAAGCGGAGTCACTGCTCGAGATTGAGCAGAAGACTGAGCTTCGGCGATTATGCAACAGCATACCGCAACCCAAGAACACAAACTCACCCGTCGATGTCAACGAGAAGTTGAGACTAGCTTTGCTTCTACATCGAGCGCAACTCGAGCGGAGGCAGCTTGTCCGAGAAGTCGTGAGCAATTTGTCGGTAGCTGGGATGAGCGAAAAGCAAGGCACGTACAAGAAACTCATTGCCAAAGCGCTTGGCGAGCGAGAAGAAGATGTCGAACTGATGCTGCCTGAAATCCTGCAGGAGCTGGAAGAAGCGGAGACACAGGAACGAGCGGAAGGCCTTGATGGCAGTCCACTGTAGCCTCTCGCAGGGCTAAATTTTGACGACCGGTGTACATACCAACTTTCTTTCCATGTATTCGATACCTTACGACTATCTCAGATGTTGGACATTTTTTTTTTGTGGAGGACTAGGGCCACCCATTTACGACCAGATATTTCATAATGCATATGTGCGTACGAGCACGTCATTGCAAGCTATTCCAAAGATGACAGCAACTCATGCGAGTCATTCGTAGTGTGCATGTGTATGGTCATCTGAATGTGCACACCCCACGCTGATCTCACTTTGGCTGTGCAACTCGTGGGAATGTCACAGGCAGTTTGTGAGACATCTGCCCTCGATAACTCTTCCTGAGGGTCCTGGAAGCCTGGGTGAAGGCCGTTGCAGCCGAGCGATGCGCGACCGATCCACTCCTGACGCGCGGAAGTGGAGGTTTACGGATTTCAACGCGCCGCCATTGGACCCTGGATCTCACAAAGGTGCGCCGCAGTGCGCAGCCGGGCAGGGGGCTGATGTGCACTGCGACAACCCAAAAGCCAGATATCAGCAGCTTAGCTAGCCTTACCTTCACCACGTGCAGTAGACTGCAGCGTCCCCACACCCACCTGCCCACTCGGTTTCCCGTCATCCGCTTGTCCAACCGCCTTATATGCCTGAGTCCATCCCGCTCAGGACGAAGAAGCCGCCGAATCCTCGCTCACATGCACCTGCGCCGAACAACGAGTCTAGCTTAGACGATAGTGGGCGCAGCAGCAGCCCGGTTGTGGTATCTGGGCTGAGCTCCCGCCAACTCTCGCCTTCCTCGTCACCCTTCGCCGACGTTCCGCAAAACAAAGCAGCAGCCTTCAAAGAACCGCATAGTCCCAGTAACTCCGACCTCGACTTTGACGACTGGGATGAACACGACGCGAGCATGCCGTCAGATTTGCGACCAGAGCTTGAAGAGCATGAGCGAGATGGGCACCGTGCGCCGCTGTTAGGCAGGCATAGCAAGGACGAGGATGAGGGAATAGAAGACAGCGTTGGGGCGCTGAGTAGGCGGTCGACACATCACTTTCATGAAAGGGACCCGGAGAGCCAGGCAAAGTACGAGACGAGGCGGAAATACACATATGCAGCTATCACGCTGGCGTTGAGTCTGGTCAGCTTCACGGTGCAGACAGAGACGGCGGTGTACATTCAGCATCAGTTGAAGTGGGAGAAGCCGTATTGCATGCTGTAAAAAAACCGCCCAACTGCCTCCCCAGAGAATGTCTACTTACACTCGCAGGTACATGACCCACGGCTCCTGGATCCTCCTCTACCCCGTCATGCTCACCTTCATCCGCCTCCAGCACTGGGACCAGCCCTGGCCCACCTTTTGGCGCCGCCACACCCAACTCCTGCGCCAAATCGCCCTCACCGTACAACACCAGACTCTGCATCCCACACCTCGCCAACAACAAAACTCGCCTGTCCGCTACATGCTCAAGATGACGGCCTTCATCACCTGCGCGCTGACCCTCGCGGGCGGCAGCTGGTATGTCGCCGTCAACTTGACCACCGCGAGCGATTTGACGGCCATCTATAACTGCAGCGCTTTCTTTGCCTACGCTTTCAGCATCCCGATCCTTCACGAGAAGGTCAGGACAAGCAAAGTCTTGGCCGTCGCAATCGCTATCGCAGGCGTCTTCATCGTCGCATACGGCGACACTTCGCCCGCCAAACACGGGTCCAAGTCCGGTGGTGGCGCAGGCGGCGACAAGGCGCCTCCGTCACACGAAGCCGAGAACAGGGCATTCGGAAACCTCGTCATTGGCGTTGGATCGGTTCTCTACGGGTTCTACGAAGTGCTGTACAAGAGGCTGGCGTGCCCGCCTGAGGGCGCAAGTCCGAACAAGGGCGTTATCTTTGCGAATACATTTGGCAGCTTGATTGGCGCATTTACACTAAGCGTACTGTGGATTCCGTTGCCGTTCCTGCATTATATGGGATGGGAGGAGTTTGCGTTGCCGAGGGGTGAGCAGGCGAGCATGATGGCGATTAGCGTGTTGGCGAATGCTAGTAAGCTCTCTTCCCATTTCTTGCAGCACTGATACTGTTTGCTAATCCACATTAGCCTTCTCTGGCTCCTTCCTTGTCCTCATATCGCTCACCTCGCCCGTCCTTTCGTCTGTCGCTGCGCTGCTTACTATCTTCATTGTCGCGATTGTAGATCAGCTTCTTCCTCCGCCACTCAACTCGCCGCTCACACCTGCTGCGATCGTTGGTGGCGTCCTCATCATTGGCGCTTTTCTCCTATTATCCTGGGCCACATACAGAGAGATGGATGAGGAGAGGAGACATAAACTCGAGGAGAGTCCGAGCGAGATCTCATCAGAGGACTAGGCATCTTCTGTCATGCTTCGAACACTCGGTGGAAGTAAATGATGTCGGGTCATATTTTTATATCTTTGAACACATATTTCTACGGTTACACCTAGATACCCGGGCAGTGTACCAAGGCAGGTGCATAGACGATAGCATCAAGAGCACTGGGTGGTTCTTCTTACCTACAATGGGCATGCATGAGCGGCGTGATGGCGTTAGACTAGAGCCTTGCGAGGCATTTGTTTGGAATGAATGAATCTGGATTTTACAAGATCGACCTACCACGAGCCTCGGTGAGCATGGCGGCTGTCTTTCCCCAGCATTAGCATCATCCCCACAAGGACAATGCAAGGGAACAGCAACGCCATCTTCAGGAACAGATGGCCAACACAGCACATGAGCCACAAAACTGTCTTCCGTCTTCAAGGCACCTGACGAAGGAAAATGGTGCCAGGAGCACGATGAGCTCGCACAACCGGACCACCACACACTCTTATATACCTCCCGAAAGCCGACGTCTTGGTCCAGTCCCGCATCAAGCGGCTCTGCAACATAGATGCACAACACGTCGGCAGATCGTCGCCAGTGGTGGAACATCCTCTCGCCTGTTTCACGCATATGCCCGCAACCAAGCTGGCATCAGAATCAATCACCAAGTCAAGCTGCTCACCGGCACCGTTCCCTTTGATCCGACGGAGCTTTTCTCACGTCAACGCCCTTGTCCCGCGTAGATCGCAGCCGCGCCTCGATAGATGAGCTCCGGCGCAACATACGTAGGGCTGAGGATTTGTGTTTAGGCTGAATATCGCACGCTGGTAGAGGAGTGCATGTTCCTGACTTCCAAGGCTGCGGAACGATCGATGCGGGGCGTTCGATATAGCACCCCGTTGTTTGCCGAAGGTGGTTGTTCGCGGTCGTCAATGACGCACGCGGAGCAGCGGGCCGGCCCCAAGGCTAGTTTCAGGGTCCACGCTCGAAACGGTCTTTACTCGAGAGCGCTTCCTTTACACGCAAGTCACTCAATCAATCCTGCACCGCCCGTCCGCGTACCGAATCACAATGACGCTGTCCACCACGCCTACTGATCTCAGCGCATCGTTGCCAAAACTCGTACCCCGCAAACGCGTGCCCGTGCGCGACGCGCTGTCTGCCCCGCCCCCGCCGACACCGAGCTTGCCTGCGCCGCCGAGGCTCGAGGGACATGTGTGGGTGAGGCCTAGTCGGCGGATATTGAGTCCAGAGGATCATGCGTTGTTCTTGAAGAGCAAGACATGTACGCTCGTCGAGGCGTTTGTGTATGGCATCGCCGACTCGGTGCGGGATCGTGCGATTTCGAGCATCAAGGACAGCGAGAGGGGCGAGGTGGTTGATAAGATTGTCGGGATACTGGAGGAGGCAGAGAAGGTGCTGGAGCGCTGTCCGCCCGAAGACACCGGGAGTCGATTTGGGAATCCGGTGTTTAGAACGTATTTGGACGAAGTCGATAACGCATTGCCGGAGTGGCATAAGCAGTTGGGACTGGAAGGCGAGAAGGTGGAGGAGATATCAACATACCTCGCCCACTCATTCGGCAACAAACAACGCATCGACTATGGCTCGGGTCACGAACTCAATTTCTTCCTCTGGCTGTTGTGCCTGAATCGCATCGGCCTCCTCCCACCACATACCTTCCCTGCGCTCGCGCTCACAGTCCTACCCGCATACCTCCGCCTCATGCGCCGCATTCAGTCCTCATATTATCTCGAGCCCGCCGGGTCACACGGCGTCTGGGGCCTGGACGACTATCAGTTCCTGCCATTCCTGTTCGGCGCCGCGCAGTTACTGCATCATCCGTACATCACGCCCAAGAGCATACACAACGCGCTGGTGCTGGAGGAAGAAGGCGCCGAGTACCTCTACCTCGATCAAATCGCCTTCGTAAACAGCGTCAAGAACGTCGAGGGCTTACGCTGGCACAGCCCCATGCTCGACGACGTCAGCGCCGCGCGCAACTGGGGCAAGATCGAGTCTGGCATGCGCAAAATGTTCCGCAAGGAGATCCTCGAGAAGTTGCCTGTGATGCAGCATTTTTTGTTTGGCTCGTTGATCAGCGCCGAGGACGGCATGACGAGGGAGGAGGACGCGGGTGTGGAGCCGGAAGACGAGGAGAACGAGGGTGGAGAAGTCAAGGTGTTTGATGATGAGGTAGGGAAGAGACATGTGCATGCGAATGCGGGTTGGGGCGATTGCTGTGGGATTCGAGTACCGGCGGCGGTGGGGGCCGAGGGCGAGGAGAGGAAGATGGGCGTGGGTAGGGCGCTGAGAAGAGTGCCGTTTGATTAGAGGCGTCAAAGCTGGGATGGGGAAGTCTGAGAAGCATTGCTAGGCGTTTTGAAAAAGCACGATACCAACGAGAGACTTGATCAAGCATAATCATGTCCAGTAGAAGTCTACTTGAACTTGAGCTCCATTCCTTTTCTCAATTTGCCTGTTGTGGTATCATATCCCCATTCTCACCTCTTGCATCCCTCCAACCCCAACCGCAAGCCCTCCCACTCCCTCTCCCCCTACGCCTTCCCCGCCTTAATCTCCTTCTCAATCTCCGCCCTCAAATCCTCGGGCTTCTTCGTACTCGCCCACCTCCCCTTAACCCTCCCATCCCTCCCCACCAAGAACTTTTCAAAATTCCACTTCACGCGCTTCAGCCCCATCAACCCCGGCTTCTCGTTCTTGAGCCACTCAAACGCGGGATCGGCCTGTGCGCCGTTGACGTCGATCTTGCCCAGCACGGGAAACGACACGCCGTAATTCACCTGGCAGAACTCCTGGATCTCGTCGTTGGACCCCGGGTCCTGCCCGCCAAACTGGTTGCAGGGGAACCCGATGATTTCAAAGTCGTTGGGGTAGGTGGACTTCAGGTCTTTGTAGAGCTTCTCGAGCGAGGCGAATTGCGGCGTGAAGCCGCATTTGGACGCCGTGTTGACGACGAGCACGACTTTGTTGGACAGGGCGCTGAGGGGGTAGGGTTGGCCGCGCTCTGGATGTGGTGGTTAGCTGTGTGCATGGGAAGATGTGCGGGCGACGAGCGGGAAGGGGAGAGGGAAGAACGATGGTCAGGGTGGTGGTGTGATGGATGATGCGTGCCAATGGGAAGGCAAAGACGTACTATCAGCGGGTTTGAAGTCGAAGAAGCTGGTCGCAGAAGCCATGGTTGCGTAGGATAGTCTGATGTGCAGTATTCGTGTCGGTGTTTGTATTTTCGCAGGTGTAGGGAAAGTCGTGCAAGGTTGGTGGTGTTGATGTCCTGGCGCAAAGGGCCTGCCAAAGCCTCGTGGGGCTGTGCTTAATATCGCCCGCGTCGTCCGAATCATGTCATGTGAAACCCGCATCGAGCCAGCTCGAGCTCCTGCAACGGCGCAAACGTTGGCAATCAGGCGCGCCCAGTCGCTGCTGGCTTACAAACAGGTTCGTGTTGCCCGTGCTCGGTCCTTGCTGTCACAGCTGCGCCTCGAGCGGAAGCCTCGGCTGGCGGACGAAACAGTACGATAGTGGGGCGAGGGTGATGACGTAGCGTCGGCCGTTGTGCCTGTTTGAAGATGCTGGGCGACTCGGTTCGGATCGTGGGTTGTTTTGGGTGGGATTTGGAATGAGTTGGGATGGAATAGGATAGGTGAGTGCCGAGGTTTGCCGGTGAGATGAGTAAAGAGTGTGTGTTGTTGCAAAGCACGATGGTCTAGAAGTAAAAGTACGTGTCTCTGATTTCGCTCAAATAAGAGCTTACTACAACCCAGGTATGGACACAGATGTAGGAAGACAGTTCAATCATGGGTCGTCTAATATTTATGCTGAGTCTATGTACAATGATGTGACTTCGCTCAACGACTAGCCTTCTGCCAGCAGAGGTAATGATGTCTACCCAAGCAGCAGGGCCGATCGCTCAGCTCAGTCTCCAATCTTCCTCAACGCCAGATGACAAACGAGATACCAATACCAACAGCGACATCAGTCTACAATGATCCAAATAATCAGTCTGATACGTCATAACAATAAACTCATGCCGATTCCTTTTGCAATGAGTCGGACCGAAGTCCTCTGCCCGCAGGCAATCTGCTGTCGCGCATCGCGATCAAGCAGTAGTCCGGCTCTGATCCAGTCCTCGGCAGGGACATGTCCTTGGCTTGGGTGCAGCCATGTTGAAGATCCAGGAAGACGCATCCATCCAGGACAGTGGGAAGTGTGGCCTTAGTCATCCGCGGGCATGCGGGAATCCTCCAGGGGGTGCAGGAACGCAGTAAACAGCATGCGGGCGCATGTATATCCAGTAATCTATCCAGAAAACTCCGGGTGAGTGACAAACCTTTCGTCAGGTGCCAAAGCAGACGGAGTCCACGATGACAGTCTTCATTCAGCCGCCATAGTTGGCGCGGAACTTCGTGCAAATCTCGTGCAGACCGACGACCTCTTTGGTGAGCTGGATGTCGTCTTGCAGGTCGTTGGGGTTGCTCAAGTTGTTGAGGATGTCGATGATGTGTTGCTTCTTGATGGCGAATTGTTGAGCGAGTTGATCGCGAGCTTGTTGACGAAGCTGCTCAGCGGTGATCTTTGCTGCTTTCTGGCGCTTCTCGCTCGTCTCTTCGGTGGAGGCCTTGCGCTTACGGTTGATTGTTTTGCGCTGGACCTGTCCTGGCATGGCTGGCGGGGACGGTTCAGTGGTTGGACCATCATACTGGTGAACACGCTTCATATGGTCAAAGAGGTTGTAGCGGCGGGGGAAACCATGGCCTGGTACTGCTCGCTCACAGTCGCGGAAGTGGCAAAGGTGAGGTCTCGCACCGTGACCGTGCATACCATGAGCCTCACGCTCGTGGCGAAGAAGACAAGCAGTAGACGAGAATTGCACGCCGACACAGGTCTTCTTGTTGCAGCGGAACGGCTTCAGATGTGAGTCCACGTACTTGTCGTAATTGCACTTGAGAGGTGTTGGCTTGTGGCCACAGCCGGGCTTGCCTTCCTCGGGGCAGTGATATTTGCCGTCTTTGTCGGGCAGCTTTTGGTACAAAGGATGGCTGCGAGCGACTTTGGTGCGCTCCTCTTCGAGTTTAGTCTCGGCGGCGTCAGCTTGAGACATCATGTCCTCGACCTCTTCCAGAGACTGAGGGGGAAGAGAGGTGGAATTTGTTTCCTCGTTATCATTCCTGGTTTTGTTAGGTGTGCAGTGGTTGCTTCCGTGTACAACATACCTAGAGTCCACGAACCTGGACTGGTCGAACTCAACATTGTGTGGAAAGTGAACGCTAGTGGTGCTGGTGGGCGTCGCAACGAAGGCACCGAACGTGGTGTCATGGGCCGATGTGCGGCGGGACTCTTGAGGGAGAGTGTACGAGGAAGAGCTGCGGACTGCGGAAGGGCGGTCATTGCCGTCGAAGTGGGCGTTGTTCCACGGTCGTTGCGAAGGCGCGGTGGTGCTGAACATCATCTCGGCGGGGCTCTGACCGGCGGGATATGAAAAGGCGAACTGGTTGTTGTGAAATTGTGCATCAGCCGGTACCCATGGTGACATGCCAACAGCAGATGTAGGAGTGTATCGAGGGGCGTTCGTGGTCGCATAATGCGAGTATTCCTGTCCCGCAGAGTAATTAGCATATACGATGGATTCCTCTGGAGTATCCCATGTTCCGGAAGGCTGTTGAAGTTGGCTCATATCCAGGGTCTGGTCCGCAAAAGCATTGTAGCTCTCTGAGCTCATCGATGGCGAGTAAATCTCGCTGCCAACGAACTGGGCGTTCACACGAGGACGGTTGTCCTGTGCGTTGTATCCTTCTGGCTTCCGGGGTCCGCGCCGGCTGGCGCCACTCTGGCTCTGGTATGCACTGTCCATGCTGCTGCTGCACTCGGAAATAGTATCCTTCAGCTCGAACAAGTCCGAGCTGGTCATGTCCTGGAAATCCGAAGAGAAGGGGAAGTCCTCTCCGGTGACAGTTGGGGCTGGAATATCCTTTCTCCACTCGGTAATGCTTGAAATACAGAAAACAGGCTCCGGTGGTGAGTCGAAGAAAGAGTCGCTGATAACAGGGGTTAGTGTCGAAACAATACCAACGCAAACCTCAAATGTAAGCAACGCAGAATGTGACAAAGGAAAGCGCCTTGTTAGTAGATCCAGAAGGACCAGAGCGAGACCTATCAGTACTTATCAATTAGCAATGGATCAACACGTAGCATGGGGCAAGGAACACGCACCTGACGGAATGGATGAGTGTCAGCAAACAAGGCGCAACGCGAAGAGCATGCCGAGTTCCAGAGCCTAAAGAGTTGTGAATTGGCGACCCTGTAGGTATGTCGTTCTAACCGGTCTCCAAGGTCCAGTGCGAAGAAATCCATGACCGGAGCAGAGGGGTGTCAAATGAAAGCCAGAACGAAAACAGGGAACAACAGGCCAGTCCTCTCAACCTTGGACTTCCTTCAACACGCACGTCAAGTTAGTTCGGGATCAATGTGTAGATCAGGACAGGCAAGCATCAGCCTGGTGTACGTACTTCGTCATCCACCAAACTTCTCCAAATTCCGAAAGCCACACGGAGTGCTGGGAGGGGAATCGTGACAAATCCAGGGGCGACAAAGTCCTTGTGGTTCGCTCCATCTGGTTGTGTGTCCTTCATGGGTATTCAGGTCGGAGTGACCTTTGTGGAGCAGTGCAGTCCTGACCGGGGGAGGTCGTGTGTCGCTACGCTTAGCCGAACAAGATCATAATTGAACGGCTTTGCGATGAGATGTCTACGATAGCCTAGCCGCTTTACTGCACGGCTTCTGGTCCGGCTTGGCCAGGATGGGCTTCGGTCACGTGTCTAGCGAAGGTGCATCCGCCATTCGAGTGCCTAATTGAAGCTCTGAACAGCGGCATGTCGAGGCCTTGAATTTGCCGAGTCTACAGTCACTGCAAGGGCAGCACACTCCTCCACTCGCATCCAGGTATCCAGTGGGAAAAGCAGTGGAAAAGTCCATGTGGATCCGACTCCCGCGCAGAGTCCCAGGGTGGCAGATTCCTGTGGCATCCATGGGTTGTCCTGTGTAGCCTGGATTGCTGTGGCGGCGATACAGAAAGGAGACGATGACAGTAAGGAGACACATGATTTTCGCAGCACATGTTTTCATGAAAAGAAACGCAAAATTGAGCAAGCAAACGATTTGAGGGAAAACCATTGGGTAAGTACCTAGATAGGGCTCCGTCTGGATTCCGAATTGTCATTCTGAGCGGTTGCTCTTGTTTGTTGTGTGAGTTGTCGTTAGAAATTGAGTGTTTGTTCGCAGAGCGTGGTGGATAACTCGTTGTGCGAAGATGTAGTCGTCGTCCAATGTTGTTGTTGTTGTGTGGTGGAAAGAGGATGAAGGAGGAGGAGGGGGACCAAATTCAAAAAGTGGGCGCTGGCTGTGCTGAGTCTGACCGGACGGAAGCGCTTGGCTGCCAGCGCATAATGTGGGCCGTTCACACCGAATCCACCAATAATGCCGAGCTTGGACTCGTCCTGGAGGGTAGTGGTCAACAAATCGCGCGAGTGGGATGAGGGACGAGGGCTGCTCTTATCACCCTGCAGCAAGCCTGCCAACTTCTGATCGCGGGCGGTTTCGCGGCCGTCCTGGGAAGCCATCGCGCTTGTGGAGACAGGCATCCCTCGTGCCTCTCGGGGAAATGCAAATCGCTCAGGGAAATAGTGCTGCAAATCTAAACTGGAGACCTCCGCCAGGCGCACGCATTTGGGGGTGATTTTCGAGGGATTCACCAGGCAGGCACAGGGACAGCGGCTCGACAGCGCCGCAGATCCTTGACGGCTCGCTTCCCTCTGACGGCAGACTCAAACTTGCTTTTCGTCTGCGCCCGAAGCCTACCGCGGCTTGTGTGCGGGATGGCGGCATCACCAGAATCAATCAAGAGCTTTGCCTTGCCGAGTACTGTGTAATCGCGCAATCCCTATTGATTGATACGACCTCGCTTATGATGGGACGGCTGACTCTTCCCTTCCATCCGCGACCTCGAGGACCGAGTTGTTTACAAGTTGCATAGATATTGAGCCTACATCAAAGTGCCTACCCATCGCACCACTGTGTGGGGACGCTGCCCTTTGGCAATTCGACCGCCGCACATGCATACATCACAGTGATACAAATCACCAACGGCAGGACCCTTCGTTGCACAACGCGCGTCGGCGGCTGCATTGAAAGCGTCGCACAGCAGGCCAACAGCAGTTCCGGTGTGGCGACACCTTGGTTGAACAATGGCCTTGTTCCAAACCAGAGGCGCATGCCACGACCAGCCTTTCGTACAAGTTTACTTCACCGGACGTCATTTTTTTCGAGTTCTGTGTTCCGGTCAGTTTAAGCGCTCCGCAATAAAGTGATATGGAACGAGTATTGGCGGGTACGATGTCAGATAGGAGCGAAAGACAATGCTTGTTGGTTCCTCATGGGTCACATGACCTAAGATGAACTATGCTTATGTATAATGGTATCATCATAAAAGAGAGTGTGTAGTGTTGTAGGAGATAAACATACCCTAACTGTTGCGATCACTGTCGTGCGGTCCTAGACGATCCCGGTGAGAATGCGAAGTCGACGAAGGGGGGCTATGCTGTGTGAATGGCAACTTCGACGAGGACGCGATCTCGCGCTATGTGAAGATCGCATCTCGTGATGAACCACAGAGTGAGCCCCGGCGTCAGGGTTGAGGACTGGAAGACGCAGTTGTATGGCTAGGGTAACTTGGGCTTGGAACATCGCGCCCGCCCCTGGCAATCTTGTCCCCAATCAGATCAGGTTCGGGTCCGAGTCTGGGAGCCTCAAGGTTGGAGGTTGGCCTTCGTACACCTAACCTCAAAAGGTCGTTGAACTGCGAGGATTGACATTTCTGACTCGTTAAACTTTCTGTCGTGATGTGTGTAAATGCGTCCTCACACTGAACAACATGTGTGTTGCCCACGTATGTTGCAGTGCAGACTTCGAAGGAGTTGTCTGCAGGCAAAAGGTGTGTCGAAGCAAGCACGAGTGTATGCGAAAAACCTTTCCGCTTACCGGCTGAACCCCGGCTGCAGAACGACCAAGGTCCAGGTCTGACTAAGCACACTTGACGTCACCGACTTGAGCTTTCTCGTGACCTTTCTTCCCGCACCCTGACTGCCACCGACCGCGATCAACAGGGCCTCTGTGCAACCCCGAATGGAGCAAGCAGCCAGGTACCGTAGATATGACATCAAGTGACTCAGGATTACCATGATGTTCACGAGTCTGGTCCCGCGGCATCCAGAAGGGTATTGCGGGCTTAGCACGATACCCATGTGCACATCAACGCATCATCGTCGAGCCGTATTCGTACCCAGAGCGGCTCCTAGTCAGTTTTGTCCAGCAAGAAGGGCCGCAACAAGTAGAAGCAAACCTACGGAGCACCCAACGTTCGGTTTGCAGCATCGGCAGCTTGTTTCCCCGAGCGATAGCAATGACCTGAAAGGCTAGCGCGATCGCGATGGTTTGTCAGACTCAGGTCGCCCAATGACAACCTGGCTTCAGCTTACTCGAGGGCCGGAATGTGATTCGTTCGGGAAGATGCTCGCAGCTGGTTGTCTGTTGGACTTCCACTTCGCGCCAACTTACCGCCAATTAAAACCTCTGTCAGCTGTTCTTAAAACTTGTGTATGGTAAGCGTTCCATTACGATCGTATTCATTTGCTCAATTACAGCTAGGCATCAAACAAACTAAGTACGAGGGTAGTTAATCTTGTTATGCTCCCCTTCATGGCATTATTACAGATACCAGGGTCCAACCGCATAGTTGGGGTGCGGGGTCAGCTCCATCTTTGTCCGATTGGTACAATCAATCATCGTCTGCGTAATACTTCATGAGCACGAGATCGTACGTTGAGGGGCTTGCTCAGCTGAGGAGGGGTTTATCAAGCGGCCATCTCTCACAAGTATCTCTTCGAATTCACACGTTTCAACTCCTCAACGACGCCGTCATCGACTATCTTCACTCACATATACAATATAGGACCAAGCCGTCCTCAGCATCTAAAACATAATGCCTTCTCCTTTCCACCAGAAATATTCCTCTCAAAGCCACAAGGTCTTCGGAGACAATACTGTACCAGCAATGCCGGAAGCTCCCAAGCAAGACAACGACCGACGTGCCTCTGATTCCTCAACGAGCTCCGGACCATCATCTCCCACAGATGGCCGACGCAGAGTAAGACCCTCAGTGCTGCACGCCCCTTTGAATGTTTCAACTTGACTAAATCACCTAGTCATCTGCCGCCCAACGATTCGCAAATCTTCACAACTTGAAGCGACCCGAAGATGAGTACAGTGCAACAAGGAGACAGTCTCTCCAGGATTCATACGGAAAGGTCGGCTTTGTCGGGACTTTGTGGAACAAGTACGATTGATGTATCGTTGACTCATAGACGTCTACTAACGTTATACAGTTTCACTCGCGGACCTTCAACTCCCTCGGCGGCCCAGAAGAAAGAGCCTCGTGACACCACCACGCTTCGCGGCTAGAATGTCATACGATGCGTAGGCCAACACACCTTGTATTCGACAGTACATGTATCCAGAATGATTAGAGTGTTGGTTTGAAGGAAAGGTACAGTTTGCTTGTCGGTTGGGCCTTTCCTGTGTATTTTACGGCTATGGCGCTGATTTGGTGTCTGCTGAATGTATATTAAGCATTACGATGTCACGAATGAATAAATTCAAAATCATGAGATGTACAGCCTCCACGCAATGTTTTGGAAACCTGCGATAAGGCACCAGATTTCAGTGTATAACATACGATGCCTATCAGAAGTCTCGTTGTTCATATGCGCGCCGTGGCCCACTTTGACGCGATTGGTTGCAGCTATCCCAGCGCAGTCAGTGACGTCGGAAACTCCAAATCGACACTTTGTCAAACCGCAATCCCTGACAACGTATTGACGACTGCACGACAAGTTCTCATTCCGCGATTCCCAATATTTCGAGGTCGCCCCCAGGTCTACTAAATATATCAACTGGTGGTAGAAACGCAGAAGTATCCCCACAACCTTAGCGCACGACGACCGAAGACTGCATACTACGCAATCGCAGCGCATCTCACCCAGGCCTAAGCAACAACATGGCGTCACTACCTCAGTCCTCAAACTACCCCGACACGACATCAATAAACCTCAACCGATTGCTGTCAAGACTGGAACGCATAGTACTCGTGGACCCCTCACCCCAGCTGCGCAAATCGAACTACGAGCGCACGCGTGTCAGTGCTGTGTGTACCTCGCCTCAAAAGCGCTTACATAAAGCATGCTGACCAGACGATCAGAATATAGAACATGCGCGCACACTTCTTCTCAACCTCGAACACAACGCTTCCACAATACCCTCCAAATCGAAAAAAGCAGCACTCCAAACCGACCTCCACCAGAAACGCGAGCTGATTAAGCAGCTCAACCAGCGCATTTACGAGCTAAACCAGCTCGATGACACGGAATCAGAAGGCTCGGTCGACTCGGACGAGGAGGACGAGGATAACTTCCCGTCATATGCACCGAGGATACAAGCAGAAGCAGGCAGAGACGTGTCTACTTCGACCGAGGGAAATGAGGCGCTACGAAATGCAGCAGAGAACCTAACGTCCGAGCTGCGGCGGCGTGGCAAAGCAGATACTGCGCAAGGCGCACAAACAGCGTCTGGCAACTCCCTCTTCCCATCTAAGCCCACCACAACAACAAGCGACGCGTCGATACCACAGACCGAAGCCCTCCTCTCGCATCACCGCAACGAACAAGAATCGCTCACAACGTCGCTTCTCGATATGGCGAAGCAGCTCAAGCAGCAATCGCTTCTCTTTGGACAGACGTTGGAGAGTGACAAGAGTATCGTGGACCGCGCTGTGTCGGGGCTGGATAAGAATCAGCTGAATATGGATGCCGCGAGCCGGCGCATGGGCACATTGAGGAAGATGACAGAGGGCAAGGGCTGGTTCGCAAGGATGAAGCTCTATGGCATGATATTTGGGCTGTGGGTTGTTGCATTTTTGATAGTGTTTGTTGGGCCGAAGATTAGGTTCTGAGGAATTGAGTGAGAGGTAGTGGGTGGTGAAGAGCGCCGGATTGGACCAATAACTGATACCCAAGTCATGATTGTTTCGCTCAAAGAGAAGACGACGAGCTGAGCTGTGATGTCGCCGATAACCATCTATCAACGTGCATGATGTGAGGAACCTGAGTCGTAAGGCATTGGAGGATGATGGCGCTGATATGGAGAGAAGCATCGCGACTACTCATTGATAATCACGCCCCTCCATAGAATGATGCCATGCCAGCTTCAAGATGCGTCGAGCTGTTTTTACTCCCATACCGCGTTGTCGCCTTAACTAGAAGTCAGGTTGCACAGTGCACTAGAAGGTTATACCACATGGTCGTCGCAGTGAACATCCTGTTGAAGCATCGAGGGTCTTTCCTCACAAGAACCGTTGCCTTCACGATATCTATGAGATCGAAATAAAACCGCATCTCCTAGCCAACAGAGTGTGATATTCTTAGTAGGCAACCTCGCAGCATATAGCCGACAACCCAATCACTCCTTCCATCAATTCCACGAAGACAAGTGCCTAGACTCGCTAACCCACGCAATCCAACGTGCCTCGGCCCAAATCCCCAGACCCCGCCTCGCAAGGCTCCACACACGATTCGCCTATTCACCCGCCTCCAGCATACTAACGCGAAGGAGCCATCAATGTCCCTCGCTTGGGTTAGCCTCATGCCCGTGCCACGTTGAACACGTGCAGACGGGGCGTACCTCGGGGGCGAAGGTGCCGCAGCGCGAGCTATGAGATACAGCTCGACGTGCTTGCTAGCGATGAACGATTGTGTTTCACTAGGTACTGACTGAATTGTGAGGAGACTGCTGAGGTGAGTTGCTGGAGCGATACGCGCGTAAGGAAGGACTGTTTGCTGACGGATGGCAGACGTGAATCTTACGCCTTGAAGCGGAACGGTCGAGAAGCTTACTCGAATTGTTAAGAGCTCAGAACCTCACTCTCATAACGCCCCGAGGTCGATCCAGTCGTACAAAAGGACTTCTCGGCGAAGAAAACATCAAAAGCATCGCTGCGACCTTGTCGTCACTGACCGTTATTTCTTACCTCGACAATCCGAGCGCGAGCATTAAGACAAACGGCCAAAATGGTCATCAAATCTCAGTACTCATTCCCTCTACCTCAGGTGTCACTGCCTACATGGATCTTCGACTCACCCACTGCGGATCTCCCAAAGACACCTGCGTACATATCGGCAAAGGACCCAGAAAAGTACTTTCTCACACTCCATGATTACCGCCTATGGTCTCAACGGCTGGCTTCTGGGCTACGCCGCTCAGGTCTGCAGCCGGGCGATCGCGTACTTCTGTTCTCAGGAAACACGCTGTTCTTTCCATCGGTAGTAATGGGCGTCATCATGGCTGAGGGCATCTTCACGGGCGCCAATCCGACCTACGTTGCTCGAGAACTAGCCTACCAATTGAAGGACTCCGGGGCGCGGTACCTAATCTGCGCCGAAGGGAGTCTGGACACTGGTGTCGCTGCCGCAAAAGAAGTCGGCATGTCCGCCGATCGCATTTTTATCTTTGACGACGGCACCGCGACCTTTGAAGGCCAGAAAGTAGAAAAGAGCACCGAGCTGGGCCAAGTACGCCACTGGACCGATCTCGTCGACTCTCCAGAAGCAGGCAGTAAATACCACTGGCCCAACCTAACCACCAAAGAAGAACTCGACCGCGTCGTCGCACTCAACTACTCTTCTGGCACCACTGGCGTTGCCAAAGGCGTCATGATCACTCACAAGAACTACGTCGCAAACTGCTCGCAACAAGTTCACATGAACAGCCAACACCCCGACTACGCCGCCAAGTTGTCCCGCAAAAAGCTACTATGCTTCCTACCAATGTACCACGCCATGGCACAAGCGCAGTTCGTATTCAACGCCATGAAACAGCGCGTGCCAGTGTACATGATGCCCAAGTTCGATTTCCTCGAGATGCTCACATACGTGCAAAAGTACCGCATCACAGACCTCGTGCTCGTGCCGCCCGTCGTAGTCGCAATGGCCAAGCACCCCGCGACCAAGAAGTTCGACCTCAGCTCCGTCGAGGCCGTGGGATCCGGCGCTGCGCCGCTGGGTCGCGAAGTAAGCGAGGAGTTTGAGAAGCTGTGGCCTGACGGCCGGGTCAACGTGAAGCAAGGCTGGGGCATGACGGAAGTGACGTGTGCGGCGACGACGTTTTCACCTGCCAAGCGCAGTGATAGTTTCAGCGTCGGCGAAGTGCTGGCGAATTGCGAGGCGAAGATCGTGCTGGATGAGGAAGGGAAGGTGGAGGCGAAGCAGGGCGAGAGAGGCGAGATTTGGGTCCGTGGACCGAATGTCATGAAGGGGTATTGGAACAAGCCTGAGGCGACGAGGGAGACGCTGACGAGTGATGGGTGGCTCAAGACGGGCGATGTCGCGTATGTGGACAAGGAGAATCATTTCTTCATTGGTAGGTCCGGCGATTGAGATGCTTCTGAGATGGTTACTGACGATTCGCCAGTCGACCGCAAGAAGGAGTTGATCAAGGTCAAAGGCTTGCAAGTCGCGCCGGCAGAGTTGGAAGCCATGTTACTAGAAAACGCAGACGTGCAGGACGCCGCCGTCATCGGCGTCACCATCGACGGCGAGGAGTATCCACGCGCATACGTTGTGCCGCAGACACCCGAAAAGGCTACACCCGAGGTTGCAGAAAGCATCAAGAAGTGGCTTGCGGAGCGGGTGTCGAGGCACAAGCGGCTGGAAGGCGGTGTGCATTTCATCGATGCGGTGCCGAAGAATCCGGTAAGTTGCGGTATCCTGAGGACGTGAGGGTTTCGGCTAATCGCGTGGTAGTCTGGGAAGATTCTGAGGAAGGAGTTGAGGGACAAGGCGGCGTTGGAAAATACGAAAGCGAAGCTGTAGATGGTTGTGCTGGTAGCGTTGCATGATCCAGTGGTGCTGGATGCTAGACACGATAGAGGTAGACCTTGAGTGCGTTGGGGGTAACGAAGTGCATATGCAAATCGGTTGAAGCACTTTCATGTCGGATGTGATAGACAGTTACCTGGATAGTTTGGAATGGAGGCCTTCTACAATGCGTACTGTACTATCTTGATACTTCAATCGGATATTAATTGAAGGTGAAACGTCCGTAGTCTCACCCGTCGTACACCATCGCGAGGCTCGAAACGCATGTTATCCGATGATCAGTGACCGTAGTCCAAAGCGGTCATGCTGCGTGTAGACGGCCAGGCCTGGCCGACATTGGGACGCTCCTGGAAGGATACAATTCACGTGTTTGAACTCGCACATTCGGTTCGCTCCACATTTCCTTCGTGATCATAGAGCACATAACAGATGGCCCATGAGGACAGAGAAGTGTCAACGAGAGCATCGGAGCTCCTTTACAAGACCACACGACGACCTCAGTCGAGCCCTCTAGGCCAGGCGGCGGGTTGATGAATGCGCTTGCGTGCTTATACGTGACGCACGCATCAACCGACTACGAGAAAGCAGGCAACATATGTAGGTAAATGGGAGGCGTGTGAAAAGCCGTTGACTTGTGGCTCAAGCCCAGGATTCAACAGCGATCAGTGAACGCACAACACCATCCAGTGCAAAGTAGCCGACTTGAACATTCCCGTCGTGATTGCTATGTACATTTTCTACCATACCAAGTGTAGATACCACAAAGACTGTACAATATCGCATCCAAAAGAAGGGTATCTCAACTCACATGTCCACATCTCATGTCCACCAAGTCATCCTAGACCCAACCCTACATAACGGTACAGCAACCCAACTTCTTAAGCAGCTTCGGCAACCCTTTCTTGACCATCTGTTCAATCTCATCATTCCCGCCCTGCTGCTGCCCGTGCCCACCACCATGCTGTCCACCATGCTGCTGTCCATGTCCCGCATACTGCCCACCATGCTGCCCGCCATGTTGCCCAGGATACCCACCGCCTCCGTAACTCGGCGCCTGCGGCGGCGGCGGCATATGATCAACGCCTCCACCCTGGAGATTGATAAACATCCTGCCCTCATTCTCCTCCGTGCGATACTGCAGCCCCATCTCGCGACACACCTGCTCCACGCGCGGTTTGATCTTCTGCACATGATTGCGACTGTGATTCCCCTTGCCCACAATGACATGCAAATGCGTCTCTCCGCGGCCCCGAGCAGCCCGGATGCGCTCCTCCAGCACGTCCTCGGCTTCCTCGACAAACAGGCCGTGCAGATCGATGGTGTCGCCGGGGACGCGCGACTCGGCGTTGTTGGCGCGGAAGATGTAGTCGCGGGCCTGGTTGTTGTATTGCTCCATTTTGGCGGCGTGTTGCTTGCCTTCTTCGCTGAGCGCGTGTGCGGCAGCACCGTCGCCGGACTCGTAGGCTTGGTGCGCGCGGTCAAAGCATGAGGAGCGCTTTGCGGCTTCTTGGCGCGCGAGGTCGCGGAGGCGGTCGTACTCGGCTTCGGTGTCGTTGGAGGAGTGGTTCAGCGCTGGGAGAGGTGTCAGCAGAGCTTCATTGTTGTCGCGGTGTAGGCGCTTGCTCTGGGCGATGAGGGTGCATCAGGGGCTGGAAACGTACAGCGCGAGCCCAATTGGAACATCTCCATGGCGGCCATGTTGTCGCGACTCCCAAGTCAATGGGAGCGTGGAATATAGAGTTTAGTAATGTTGTGGTGTTGTTGCTCTCAAACTTCGCCGAGGTCAAAGGAGTCCATCGACGCTAATGCAGCATGCGAGATGGCCACGATCGCGCAGGGTCCAGATCCTTCTCATCGTCAATATCGCGAGGCTCAGATCGACCAGAACGCAATCGTTGGTGAGCGTCCGATTATCTACTTGTACTCAAGGAGCGTCAATCCGAATCTGATGGGCTCGGTTGTCGGATTCCATCCCTGTTCTGCTGGATTGAGCGAACGCCATTCCCTTTTCGTCTCCACCATCCCATCTCAACTGGAACGTAACCACGAAGGATCGGTTTGTGGTGCTACGATCTGGTAGGTGATCAACCCTTCGCATGCGACTGTACAGATCTGTCTTGTTCCAGTCTCGGCCTAGGCTGCAGCATTTCATTGACTGAAGACATGTCAACAGTACACTTGTACTTCACGAGCGGATCCCCGTGCGTTCGTCGGAACATTGTGCACTCGGATCATGCATGCAGACTTGACTCAGCATGATCAAGGCCGCGCAGCATGAAAGGCGTAACTGCTCGACTTCGATGGCTTTAAACGCTGCACTCCCAACCCGCCCGTTTGGTTCAGTTTCAATAGTCTCAAACCCCGCACATTAGATATCGCAAGCTCACGGATATCATCGCCGCCGTGAAACGCTTAGAAACGGACCCCAGGTTCATGGCCTTTCCCATCTCTCCAATTTGGTTCACGAACGGCCGGTGCCGGACCCACTGCACCTCATTCGATGTCCGAAGAGAAACTTGCGGCAGGCTTGCGATGGACAATGGTACGCCGTTCTGACTATTCCTTGCCAGTGGGACCGCTGAGTTGTAAAGTATCCGAAACTGGGAGCGCCCGTGGAGGTTGCCAGCGTCGACCGAGCCCGTCTGCTCCTGCGTTGCAGCACTACCTTCTCACCACTTCTGCCCCCGTTTCTCCCACTCAAATTCTACTGCCGCTTCCCATAACCCTTCATCGTGCATCGCTACTACCTGGTCAAAATGTCTTTGCAACGACAAAGCAATGGTGTAACCCAAGAGCTGTCCCACCCAACTAAGAATCAGAGTAGACCAAGTGCTACTCCGATTGAGCGAGGTTTAGGTGGAATAACTGTCGCACAGCAGCCCCCTCAGTCAGTGTCTGCCTCATCCGTCATTTCTTGCGTTACTGACCAGTTGGCAGGCACCACACATCAGTGGCTCCTAGAGCTACCTCACTTCCAGCCGCTTCTCCTCCGAATGACTTAGCTACCGTCAGCAACGACATAGCGAAGAAATCAGCTTACAAGAAGCTCAGGGGATCCCTCGGGCATGCGGGAGGTAAGGCGTGGAGGATGTTCGCTGGAGATCAGCGCGAACTGGAACCCGAGCCAGAAGGTCCAGAGACCAAGAAATGCTGGGTTGGCAATGGCATGTCCCAAAAACCGGCCTTCCGAGTTCTGGATGATGGCCAGGTAATCTCTGGTCACATCCGAGATGTTGCCAGACAGTTCGAAGTCCCGCCTGTGCCTCAGGTGGATCGTCCAAAGCCAGCAAAAGATTGCCACCGGCCAACGATCAAAGAATACTATGGGAAACGTGAACCAGCGCCAGTGGCCACAAATACTGGAGACTCGGTCACAGCGTCCAACTCCCAGCCTCGCACTGCTGAGCAGGAGAGGAATATATCACAGGTATAACTTTTAACGCGTGGACACACCAATTCACCTCTAAGTACAGCCGCTGGAGAATGCAGCAAAGGCCTGGAAGCTTGAGAAGATCGAACGCTCGTCCAGACTCATGGCCAATCAAAAGTTCAGGGCGTTCCGAGGGTCATGGGGTTCCAACGACATAGCTCTGCTACTTGTTGCGTCGTGCCTCTGTGCAGCTTGTCAAGATCATGAACCTGAAAGAGAGGCGCTAGTTCTGCTCGCCGGCAACAGATGGATGCGATGTCCTCACAGAAGCTCCACCCGAGGATGCGTCTATTCCGCAGCAGAACGCAAAGGCGGTTGTACATCGCTTACAGATGTTCAGCAGGGAGCAGAATTAGTGCCGAAGTCCCACCCAAGCCAGCCCCGCCAGGATGCGACGTCAAACATTGCCAGTTGGACATGCCAGGCCGTCGGGGTCATGCCCGAGTCTATCGCTAGCCAAAATCTCGCTGCGCGCACGCGACCGTTGCGCATGCTTGTTTGATACACTGGAAACAAAATAGTATCTGTCAAGCGGCTAGTGTGCACTCGGCATAGTACCAAATTTCACCTCCTTTCAACATTGACCTGAGACTTGCATTCAATAAGCGTCCCGAAGAACCATAAGAGGAAGCTCATTTGTGTAGCGGTGTGTTGTCTCCTGAGTGACGTCGGGCGTTAGGTACTGCTACGCCGCAGGGAAGCATGCATCGTGGCATCCGACCACAGCGCATGACCCGGCACCGCAAAGGACAGGGACATTATTCGCTTGTTGCATGGAAGTGGACCAGCGGGCGTTGTGCTCACTAAGATCGGTGAAGTTGCATTCATGGATGATCGTGGCACTAAGCTTCTGCCCCAGATTTTGCGCGCGTGTTGACCGCTCACATATTCGTGGTGACTTATCCCGGGTTTCATCTCAAAGTGACCGCTGGCACGTAGGAGGTCTCATTAGCGAGCAGGGCAAAATCGACGCCTTTGAGACTGAGCAATAGTTTCCAGATGCAAAATGACGGGAAAGAGGTGCAACAGACTTCGCACGGACGCAGCAGGTACGATGCGTGAGGCCAAAAAGCATGACGTAGACAAGCCTGGTGTAGGTCTGCTCATGCAAAGCTACTGTGGTGCGCAAGGAAGACCGTTGGCAGAATGGCCGAGAGAGGGTAACGAGTGGATGAGGGTGTTGTAGTGATGGTGGCTTGTGACCGCCGGGTAGGGTTGCTGTTCGGCTTGTTGCTGTGCTAACCGCATGTAATTGTAGGGAGGAAGAGCGAGGCGTACAGAATGCTTACTTAAGTGGTCGAACTGAAATGGGATTGCGCTTTTTGGCGCCGCGAGCAACCTGTCGACATCGAACAAGCTTCACTAATATACATCACGCAGTCCGAATTAACCTAAATTTTTGTGGTTTTGTCATGATGGCTCGCGAAGAATCTTGCAAGATCAGGCACCGCCAACGTTACGTACCCCGCAAATCTCCGTAGTGCAGGGATCATCGCGTGCCATGCACAGCAGATCGTGGCTTCATGCAGCACATCCGGCCCGGAACAACTCGTCAATCCGACCACTCGCTCTGTCCATCTTCATCCCAGTAACATCTCGAATCACCCGATCTGGCAGGTCCAGTGTACGCCCGAGCACCCACCGAGTCGCCCTGCTGCCGCTCGGCACCTTACAATGGATGCACTCGTGACGACCTGTAAGATCACCGTCGCCCCAAGCCATGCTACACTACCTATGCAATCCAGGTCATCGCTTGGCAGACCAACCTTCACGATGATGTTGATGATGGAAAGCAAGGGCTAAGGACCCTGTTTAGTCGACTATATAGGGCAGTCATGGCTCTCAAGCTGCAATGGCTCCCTACCAGTTCTTCACGTCATGCCGGCGACATTCACATTCTTACACGCCATCTTCCTTCTATGGACTAGCTTCCTACACTGGGGCAGCTCTGTGCCACTCAAGCGGGCTGACAGTTGCCCAGGGTACAAGGCTAGCAATGTTCAGCGCTCTGCCAGCAGCTTGACCGCGGACTTGACTTTGGCTGGGACGGAATGCAACATCCACGGCCAAGACCTTAAGGATCTCAAGTTCTCGGCGCAATGGCAAACGGGTACGTTTCACACTGTCTCGCGAATCTGTCAGCGGAATGTGGGCCACGACTTGACCAGAGAGAAGCAATATAGCCGACATCTGTCGGCTGTTCCAACGCCGATACATCGCCGTCTTTGCAGTATAACTCAGACATATTGCTAATAACTTACAGATTCTCGAGTACATGTCATCATATACGACAAGGATGAGCAAGTGTACCAGATTCCGGACTTCGTTGTGCCGCGTCCATCAGGCTCGGCCAATTCGGACGTTTCGTTACTCGACGTGAGCATTGAAGAGGAGCCTTTCAGCTTCACTGTCACCCGCAGGAGCAATGGCGAGGAGATTTTCTCCACGAAAGGCTCAAGTTTAGTGTTCGAGGCGCAGTATTGGCGCTTGAGGACATCATTGCCAAACAGTCCAAATCTTTATGGCCTTGGCGAGCATACCGACTCCCTGCGCTTGCCAACCTCCAACTATGTACGAACCATGTGGGCACGCGACGCTGGTGCTGTGCCGCTCAGGACGAATTTGTACGGAACTCATCCGGTGTATTACGAGCACAGGGCCGGCTCTGGGTTCTCTCACGGAGTCCTCCTCCTCAACAGCAACGGCATGGACATCAAGATCAACAACAATAACGGACAGTATTTAGAGTACAACGTCATTGGGGGGGTCATCGATCTTTACTTCATGGCTGGTCCGACTCCCTTCGATGTTGCTCGCGAATATAGTGACATCACGCGTAAAGCCGCGATGATGCCATATTGGGGTCTTGGTTTCCACCAGTGTCGTTTCGGGTACAAGAGTGTTGGGGAGGTAGCAGATGTGGTCGCCAAATATCACCAGGCGAATATTCCACTAGAAACAATGTGGACAGGTATGTGGATGCTCGGATATTGCAGAGTCCCATGCTCACTCACAAACAGACATCGACTACATGGATCAATTCAAAGTCTTCACACTCGGACAGAACTTCCCTCTTAGCGATATGCGCGAGCTCATCAGCGACCTGCACAATAACAATCAACACTACATTGTTATGGTTGATCCTGGTACGTGCTTCGTTTACTCCTTATTAAGCTCCAACTGACAGCGTCGTAGCTGTCGCTGCACAAGACTATGATGCTTACAACAATGGGGTAAGCGCAGACGTCTTTCTGAAGAAATCCGATGGCAGTCTTTTCAAGGGCAGGGTATGGCCTGGTGTTGCCGTTTTCCCCGACTGGTTTCACTCGAATACGCAAAAGTACTGGGACGATGAATTTGCAAAGTTCTTCGATCCTGACACCGGCGTTGACATCGATGCGCTGTGGATCGACATGAATGAGCCGTCGAACTTCTGCGAATATCCATGTGATAATCCCGAAGCCACGACAGCACAGGATGCAGCCGGGCTCGCTTCTCGTGACGCCTCTCCGGAACAGAGCCTCGGTACAAAGAAGGTCCGCGAAGAAGAGGAGGCTGCCCAACGACCACGTAAGAAGCGAGTTCGACGAGATGAAGACACGACTGGAGTTGAAAGCCGTGAGATATCAGAGCGCCAGGATGATGGCAGCAAGAAAGGACTGCTTGGGCGCGACCTGATCAACCCCTCATACAAGATTCAAAACGCGTTTGGCTCACTGAGTAACAAGACTGCAAACACGGATCTCATCCACCAGGGCGGCTGGACGGAGTACGATACTCATAATCTGTAAGCCATGCCATTTTGCACCAACCATCCTGACTGACATTCTGTGCCAGCTACGGAACCATGATGAGCGAAGCAAGTAGGGAAAGTATGCTCAAGAGACGACCAAACAAGCGCCCAATGGTCATTACTCGCAGTACTTTCGTCGGTGCAGGCAGCTATGTAGGGCACTGGCTGGGAGACAACGTCTCAGCCTGGGACCAGTACCTCACGTCAATCCGGCATCTTCTGCAATTTGTATCCTTCTTCCAAGTACCCATGGTAAGACCTTCTCCTTCATGGCTATAGAGGTCTCACTGACACCAATAAGGTTGGCGCTGATGTTTGCGGCTTCCTTGAGGACACCAACGAGCATCTTTGCGCTCGTTGGACCGTCCTGGGTGCTTTCTATCCGTTTTACCGCAATCACAATGTTGATGGCGCTATCTCGCAAGAAGCGTACCGCTGGAAATCTGTGGCTGCAGCGGCACGGAAGGCTATCGACATCCGTTACAGGCTGCTCGATTATATCTACACCGCAATGCACAAGCAGACCGTCGATGGTACCCCGATGCTCGCACCTCTATGGTAAGTCCTTGGTTTGCATCATCTTTCAGATCTGACTCGTCGTATAGGATGCATTATCCTTCTGATGGCAATACATACGCGATTGAAACACAGTTCTTCTACGGTCCTTCGCTACTGATCAACCCAGTCACCCAGGAATCGTCAACTTCCGTCTCGTTCTACGTTCCCAAGGGCGTCTGGAATGACTTTGCAACACAAAAGCCCGTTTCAGGCGCAGGGTCGACAATCACATATAGCGACGTAGGCACCAGTGACATCCCCATTCTTGTCGCGGGAGGCTCCATCATCGCCGCACGCGTCGAGAGCGCAATGACGACCAGAGAGCTTCGAGACAAGGACTTCGAACTACTCGTTGCGCCAGATGCGCAGGGCAATGCACGCGGCACTTTGTACTTGGACGACGGGGAGAGCTTGGTCCAGCGTGGAACCAGCGAGATTGTGTTTTCATGGGACGGCAAGAAGATCACGATGGAAGGCACCTTTGGCTTTCCAACGATCTTGGGTGTGAAGAGTATGACGGTTATGGGTGATAGTCCGCGGAAATATGAGTTGAGCGAGGGGTTGGATGGCGCGTGGGAGCATGATGTTGGGAGTTGATGATGCTGAGAACGCACTTGGGAGGCTGAAGCATCGATGGTGTTGCATTGATATCGGTCGACAAACGCATCTGTATTTACGTCCACGAAGCCTCTACCATTCCTCATGCACAATATGGATGAATCCGGTTCTGTCTGGCTTCAGGCCTTCAGTACTACTGATATCGTCTCCACGATTTCCTGAAGCATCATTTCTTTTAAAAACCTCAACGCGCTTAAGCTTCTCCTATCCACCGTGTAATCCGAGGAAAAGTTTGCCAATCACGTGACGCCGAATTCAGGCGAGCTGAAGCGGCTGCGCTTACCTCTTCTGGAAGCGCTGTGTCGCACTGGATTCGAGATTGTCGCTACGTCATAGGGTGCTCGTCCCTGGAAACAATTCAACAAACTGTCTGTTACGGCCGTGGTTTAAGGTGTGGTTGAAAGAGATGGCGCTTACAAGTGCCCTAGATGAGTTGCCTCGTGCGGTCAACTTTCACCACTTGGGGTTGCTCGTGACTCCTCCGCGGAAGCAACGCCGCGCGATTGCCCGGACCAAGCAGCTGCTTTTGGCGCATGCGAATCTGCCAGGTTTCGCCTGCCGAAAACTAGGATCACGATCGCGAAGTTGGACCCCTTTGCCTCAGCGATGCCGAGAAATGCATCCCACCAAACCCACAGCTCAAGGTTGTGAGGATCAGGGTTTAGCGCTGATCTTCCATGGCCTCTCCGACACCCGATGTCCCGTCGCCGGCTTCAGCGGAGTTGGAAAGCCCACAGAGCGAGTCGGAGGCGGACGCTTTCAACGAGCTTGACAGCCTCAGCCTCAAGGAAATTCTGGATCAGGACAGCCGGCCAACTTTTGTTCTAGACTTGGACCCGGATTTCGTTGTCGGAAATGCTGTTCGGCCCATCTTCTGCAATGCGGCGCTGAGGCTGCATGATCGCCTGCTGGATTGCGTAACAGGCGTGACCGATGACAATGTCAGCAACACAGGCCTGGGAAGAACGACCACATACGAAGACTTTCGGACTTGGGCGACCGGGATCAGCAGATTCAACGATTCCAAGGATGTGTTTCCACTTACGCTTCATTATCAGGGACTACTGTGGACTGGCTCAACTGTCCGGTCAAGATGGCGCATCATCAGCGGCAACGCGCTCTTTCAAACGTCAGACATCCCCAGAGGCAATCTGCACGCTGCGCCACCGAGCAAGATCAGGTCGCGACAAAACGCCCCAAGGCTTGCGGACCCTATCAAAGAGCTGGCTTCCGCAGAGACATTACCTACGGATGCGGTCCTGCCTCTTGTTACCCAGCAATCGGAGACCGCATCCGTGAGTCTAAGCAAGAACACCAGTAAGGATACTTCTGGAAGTGGTTCATCCGTGACTTTGTCAACGCCCGATAATGCTCTGCCGGATTGGACTGTTCCATGGCCTACTGGCCTCATCTCGGATCATGTAGCGTTTGCTAGAAAAGTCGACTGGAGCAACACGCCTCTAGGACCTATGGAGAAGTGGAGTGTTCAATTTCGCGAAATCGTCAACCTGCTCATGCGGAATCCGTAAGTACCACCCTTGAGCTGCCACAGTGCAAATATACTGACATCACCAGACATCCGGCAGCTCTGTTCTGGGGAGAGGAATTGACCATGATGTACAATGAAGCATACAAGATCGAGGTTGCTGGTAACAAGCACCCAGAATTGATGGGCACAGGTTTCAGCGGTAATTCAATCATGATTCTACATCACGAGAACATCACTGATATTGTGTCATCTTCTCTGTAGGCCCTTTTCGAGAGATGTGGGATGGTGTAGGCCCCCTGTTCCGCGAGTGCGCACGAACAGGTCATAGCGTTCGCAAAGAAAATGACCCGCTACCTATCGAACGATATGGCTACTTGGAGGAGACATTCTTCTCGTGGTCATTCGTTCCGATTTATGGCGGCACAGACCGCATCCTCGGCTTTTACAATGCGCCATTCGAAACTACGTACCAAACCATCAGTAGCCGCCGGATGCATATGTTGCGATATTTGGGAGAGTGTCATAATGCAACACGGACGGTAAAAGAGTTCTGGAAGAGAACACTGGATGGTCTCCATCACAACCATTACGACGTACCATTTGCTCTACTGTACTCGATTACAGACTCGGACGACGCCGACAGCGCATCACACTCCTCCGACAGTACTATATCATTGAAGTCGTGTCTTTTAGAAGGATCGATCGGTATACCGGCAGGACACCCAGCATGCCCCAAGAAGCTTGATCTTAAGCGTTCGCAGGAGGGATTCGTGCCGGCTTTTAGGGAGGCCATGAGAACTCGTGAGCCGACTACACTGCAGACACGGGACGGTACACTCCCGGAATCTTTGCTCGAAGGCATCCAGTGGCGAGGCTATGGTGATCCTTGCAAGGAAGCCATCATCTTCCCAGTACGTCCTACAAACGGAGAGAACGTGTTCGCGTTTCTTTTGATCGGCATAAACCCGCGTCGAGCGTATGATGAGGACTACAAGGCCTTTGCTGCCATGTTGAACAGACAGCTCGCGACCAGTTTAGCTTCAGTGCTTCTCTTCGAGGATGAGGTACGCCGCAGTAGGCACGCAGCCGAGACCGCAGCACAGCAAAGAGAGCAGCTCTCGAAACAACTAGAGCTCCAGACAAGTCGTATGCGCCGAATGACAGAACTCTCGCCGGTCGGTATGTATTTGTTCGATCCCGAGGGCAATCTTGTCGAGGCAAATGACCGCTACTTCGAGATGACCGGAGCTCCAAGAGAGGACGGCGAAGACTTTGCATTCATGAAGCTCATAGCCGAGGGCAGTCAGCAGCTCGCAAAAGAGACGTGGGACGAAATGATGACTACACTAAAGCCATCCGTTCGTGAGCTGCAGCTGAAGAATACCAAAGTGCAACCTCGCGATCTCAGTGGAGAGCCTATCGACTATTGGGTCCTTGCAACGTCTCAACCTGAACTTGGTCCGGATGGAGCAATCATAAGTATCATGGGGTCTATCACTGATATCTCCCATATCAAATGTAAGTGCCGAGCATTGGGAGAGCGAGTGCAACAGATATTGACTTGGCATCGCAGGGGCGCAAGGTCTACAAGAGACACGACTACGCGAGGCCGAAGAGACAAAAAGACAGCAGAACGAGTTTATTGACATCACCAGTCACGAAATGCGCAATCCGTTATCGGCAATATTGATCTGCGCCGACGACATCCGGGATACGCTGACGCAGCATCAATTCCGCGCCGAGGACGAGCATGTTGTTGCTGAATGTATCGAAGCCGCCAACAATATCGCGCTTTGCGTGCAGCATCAAAAGTCGATCGTGGATGATATCCTCACAGTGTCTAAACTCGACTCTAATCTCCTGCTTATAACACCAGTACCTGCGCAGCCAGTTGCCGTAGTGCAGCGCGCTATGAAGATGTTCGCTCCCGAGATACAAGCCAAGGATATCGACTTCAAATTCGTCCCGCACCCCTCTCTTGAGCGTTACGATATCGACTGGGTCCTGCTTGATCCGACGCGTCTCCTCCAGATCACAGTGAACCTTATCACGAATGCCATCAAGTTCACTCAGCATTGCCCAAAGCGCTCGATTCTGGTACACATTAGCGCCTCGCCTGATCAGCCCGAGCTTGACAAAGGCTTCGACTACGTGCCAACAAGAGGTGCTTTGGTAGATCTTACCGCCGGCGACGACTGGGGCTCAGGGCAGCTTCTCTACCTGCACGTCGATGTCGAAGACACTGGCTGCGGTCTCACCGTCGAAGAGAAAGAGCTTCTTTTTGAGCGCTTCGCTCAAGCATCACCACGTACCCATGCGCACTATGGTGGCTCAGGCCTTGGTCTCTTTATCTCCCGCCAGCTCGCCGAACTGCACGGCGGTCAAATCGGCGTGTCGTCGACAGCCGGTGTCGGCAGCACATTTGGCTTCTTTCTGCAAGCGAGAAGGCTAGCTTCTGACAGCGATCGCGCAGCCCTCTCTCGCCGCGGATCGATCGATTTGCATACACCATCTCATGCCGACGCTTCCAAAGAACTTGTCGCGGCTGTATCTGGCATCGACATTGGGAAGCCAGAACCCGATGTCCCCACAGCCGATGAACTAGAGAAACTTCATGTTCTTATTGTAGAGGACAATCTCGTGAACCAACGCGTCTTGTCAAAACAGCTCACAAAGGCCGGATGCATCGTCAGCACCGCAGATAATGGCCTACTCGCTCTCGATCACCTCGCCACGACGACGTCTCACGCGTCGCCCACGACAGATAAACCCATTCCCCTGTCAATCATACTGATGGACCTCGAGATGCCGGAGATGGACGGCTTGACATGCTGCAAGCGTATCCGAGAAATGGAGAAAAGCGGCGAATTGACAAAGCATGTTCCTATCATCGCGGTCACGGCGAACGTCAGAGGCGAGCAGATTGCCACCGCGAAGGCGAGCGGGATGGATGATGTTGTCAGCAAGCCGTTCAGGATAGCGGATTTGCTGGACAAGGTCAAGAAGGTGCTGGCGAGGTTGGACAGCCGGTAACGACAGTTATGGGATTTTCCGGAAATTAAGAGCGTGATGTTACTTGCATACTCGGGTCGGAAGGCATGGTCGAGCGCGGTTTTGGTGTTGGTGGACTGGGTAGCATGGACGGGTACACTCCAGGACGCATACATTTAGATGATAGACGCATATTACGCATTGGCATTGGATTTGAAGTACAATTTACAAGACATTGTATCATCTCCATGCCCAGAAGGTATATCTGAAATATGATCAAGACAGCTATCCTGCACTACAACCTCTACAAGACATCGTTTTCGTGCCTGTCTTGCAATGCTCATCAGCCTCGCCAATCTTCACGCGATACACATGACCTCGCGTTCGATCGGGGTTCGTAGAGACAATTCAAATTCACCAAGAGATTCACACCTTCATGGAAGTGGCGGTCCAGCTTTTCGACGCGCACAGCAGACGACGACAAAGCTCGGTTGTCTCGAAACTACTCGAGACATAACTCGGTTATCTCGATTCTTCGAGACAACAGCGCCATGTGAAGCCACGCTGGTGAGTTCGATGAGCCAGAAAGTGCTCTGGTGACGAGATTTTAGTACGCAGGGCGCGAGTGGAATATATACTTTTTTTTCAGCAGCCCGCCTTCACGGAGCCGCCGAGATGCGTAAGAGCGAGTATTCACACTCATGGCGCCGGTGAGGAGTCGTTGACGTCGACGTTGAGGGAGTTTCCCACGGGTTGTGAAGGAATCGACGCGGTTGAGGAACCGGCGATGGGAGCTGGATATGCAACGACGGAGCATCAGCATTCATCGATTGGTCTCAGCTGTCTTGGCGGGTGCGGACGAAGCGTAGCATCGAACGCAGAGTATGGCTAGAACAGGGACATGAGATCGGCATCTGCAAGATCGTGCAGTAAGCCGGTGCTGGGCACTTGGCATTTCTGAGGCGGTTGTTTTGTCGTTGCCCGACGGCCACCATGTCCAGCTTCGTAGAATCCGGGGTTGCCATATCTGGAGAGCCAGGGACAGGCTGTTACTAAACGTGGGATGTGCCAGGGCCCGAACAGCTGGTAACTGGATCCTCTGCCTAGCATTCTGCATCGAAGTGACGATTAAATCACCGGAATTGGTTATCAGGCCGGGCTGGGACTCGAGCACATGTCAAAACGGTCGTTTGCTGGACTCAAAACAGTCGGACGTGCTGACCAGCCAATAGGATCATTTTCTTCCTGGTCAGCTACACTTTCGAGACAGTCAATCCCGGCGTGCTTGTTGAGGCACGAAGGAGAGTCCCCGTGACCGCTTTCTATGCGAACGAATGCCTGGAATGTCAAGTGTTGTGTGTGTGGCATCGCCAAGCTGGGAAGAGGGACCGAGGTGCTGCGCGCTGCCCTCCGGAGTCCGCGAAAGAACGTGATGTCAGTCGGGCATAGTTTTCAGGTAGTATTGATTTAGGTCAAGTGAGGTATGAAGCGCAGCTTGAAGTCGCAACGACATATCGCTTTACGCTAGTTCACTAGCGCGTTCCAATCCGGCTAGTGTCCTCTCTTCCTTCTCCACCCCATCACCTCCTGAACGCATCAAACAAGTTCAAGCTCCATCAACATGGACAAGTGAGCACAGCTCATCTTCAAACCATTCCGCCAACATGCCCAAGCGACCCTGGCTAGTGGAAAGCGACAAGCCCTCGTACCAAGTCCTGAAATGGATCGGAGGCGGTGGCTTCGGCCAGGTTCTCAAGGTCATTCGGAACGGCCAGGTATGCCTGCCCCCTACCATCGGTATAATTATGACTGATGGTAAAGATTGTTGCGTGCAAACAAGTTCACGTCGATAATGCTGAAGCGGCACTCGATGAGTATGACCATATGAAGTTGCTCCGTGGGGCTCCGCATATTGCTACGCTTCATGATGGGCTTGAGTATAATCGGAAAACGAGCACACTGAGCTTCTTTATGGATTACTACAAGGGTAAAGACTTGGATCGGCAGGTGCAGATGTTGAGGGGCGCTGCGTGAGTATCTTCCCAATCTAGACGACGATGGTGATTGGTATGCTGATGTGTACTAGAGAGCGCTTTGCCGAGTCACAGATTGTTGAGATTGGGTATCAGATCGCTGTGGCCCTGGAGTTTTGCCATAGCAGGAACATCCTGCATCAGGATATGAAGCCGATGAATGGTAAGTGGGGTGGGATGAAACGCGAATTCGAGCACCTACTGACGAAAGAAGTTCTTTTGCGCGAGTCTTGGAATCCGCTGACCCAGCGGGACGTGCCTGATCTCTATGTCGCCGACTTCGGAATAGCTAGCCAGGTTCAGACTATCGGTACCCGCATCACAGGTCAAAGAGGGACACCAGGCTATGAAGCACCCGTAAGTAGTTTCCGCCGAACCATGGATCCGCATCAGCTAAGCGGGCGTGGCAGGAAATTCGAGGACAGGGCTATCATGCCGCGTTCAGCCAGAAGTCAGATATCTACGCGTTTGGGTGTATATTGTATCGACTTTGCTCGCTTGCTGAGCCTACGGTTTTGGACGATATGAAGCCTATGGACATCGCCCCGGATTACTCCATTGAACTCTTAAGCCTCATCAGCACGACGCTAAGCTCTGAGCGCGACGTACGTCCCACTGCAGCTCACGTCAAAGAACAGCTCGAGGCCATCGCTCTGAAACTATTCGTTTCTCCAAGCGTGGAATGCCGCGCCTGCAACCGCTCATTCATCTCAAAGAAGGCGCTTTTCGGCCATGTCAAGAAGACCGGCCACGGCCGCAAGGCCACCTCCTCCGAGCAAGAAATCAAAGTCTCTGATTCTGTAGCGGGTGATGATATCCAGATGACGATTCGAGGCGCCGCAGATGGTCCGGCGAAGCGTTACTACGATGACGACGAGCTCGATGCCCTAGACCCATCGCCGTGCGTAGTGTGTAACAGGCACTTCAACACGAAGCGACAGTTCTTCAGCCATCTGGGTGGCGGTCGGCATTGGAGGAGCGCGAGATACGTGCTGAAGCGCAAAGCGGAGAACGACCTGAATATCGACGTTGCCCAGGAGGAGGATCGCCTTACGAAGTGGATACGTCGAGACATGTTGAGACATGATTGAGCGCAGTTTGATCCGACGGTGACCAGCCGCTGTGCCTTCGGGTGCAGTAAAGGTTCGACGAGCAAGGCTAGGGCCAAGGGCAAGAGGAAGACGAGGCGCAAGAGGAGAGCGACAGGCCAGTGGATCCGGCTTACGCATATGAGCTCGACGGTGGCCACGGTGACAAGGGCTAAGGAAGAGGCAGAGCAGAGGAAAGGGGTAGGCAGATCCCGACCCGTCAGTCCTATGCCGACAAATGAGCGTGATGAAGGCTACAAGGTTGGTCTTGGTATATCAGCCGTTGAGTGCAACGAGGAGGCTCCGTGCTGAAAAATTATACACACCGGAATCGAGAGGATCGAGATGTGGCTGATCCGATGGGCACTAGCAATGGGAGTGTCCGCATGGAAGTCAAAGTGGTATCATTGAGCGTCGCCTTACACAAACACCTTATACGTAACAACGCCTGTTTTCGGCCAGCTTACCGGGCCATTCCCAGAACTCCAGTTTGCAGCCCCAGTAATCTCATCACCAACAGTGTCTCAGGCACGAAATCTAGCCGACTCTGTTGTCCTCGCCCTCATCCGTCGGCGGCGTCTCCTTGGTCAAATAGTCGGCGTTCTCTGCCTCCTCATATTCTTCGATCAAGCTGGTGACGACTTCCTTAGCTTCGTCGAACTCGCCGAGGCCATCCTTGAAGGGTGCTTCGCGCTTGTAGCTCTCAAGGAAGGCGTTGCGTTTGCGGAGCGTGTTGTATTGTGCCACCATACGCTTGAAAAGCGTGGCGATGCCGGTGTGATTGGCGAGCATGAGCCCGGAGACGCGGTGTTGAGATGTAACGTAGGGCGATTTCTTGGTCAGCGCGACTTGGATGGAGGCAGGACCCCATGGGATGAACGTTGCCAGTCGGCGCTCGCGGATACGCATTAGGGATTTGTGTACCTGGATATGTCAGTTGGCTATGGCATACCCCCGAAAGCCGGTGACTTACATCTGATGGATCTGCCTCTCCTTGAATGATGTTCAAGATGGACATGTAGCAGCTCTTCTTGGTGGGGTTGGTGGACACCATGCGGTTCTTTGGCTGCAACAACCTCCTCATGACATCTAACACTGTCGTCTTTCGCACCGTCTTCGCTTGTTCCACGTTCTCGCCCGAGAATGGGGTGTAAGAGGTCATGAGGAAATGGCAACGCGGTGTAGGAATCAGCGATGCTACAATGCCGACAAGATCGTTGTGCATGTACCCGGGGTAGCGTAGTGTGGTAGTGCTGGCCGACATGACGGTCGATACCAGCTGGTTGGTCTGCTCGAAGGAGGGATTCATGACGTGCAGCCGGTCTGCAGCGATCTTTGACAGAGCTCCATTATCCAGGACGACCTAACAAGTCAGCTCCAGCCTAGTCAAGAGTGTGCGCCGTATACTCACCACCGAGTCCGCGTTCTGGGTCAGCCGCCGCATGCTGAGTAGACTGTTGTAGGGCTGCACCACTATGTCACCGTCTTGTGTGTTTGGAAACACACTGTACGTCTGAATGAGCTTCTTCGGAAACCTGTCATTCAGTCTTTCCAGCATGAAGGATCCCAGACCGGACCCAGTACCGCCAGCGATTGAGTGCAATAGCATGAAGCCCTCGAGCGAGTCGGAGCCGTCTGCTTCGCGATCGATCATATCTAGGACATCTTCATGTATCTGCTCGCCCATGCTATATCCCATGCCCCAGTTGTTGCCCGCACCCGTGCCATCCTTGTGTATGTAGAAGTTCTCGGGGTTGTATATGTTCTTGTACGCGCTTTGCTGTATTGAGTTGAGCACTCGTGGCTCGAGGTCTAGCAGAATGGCTCTTGGGATGTAGCGCGTGTCGTCCGACTGGTAGAAGAAGACATCCTTGCGATCACCGCCTTCTGTCGCGAAGTCCTCGAGGTTGCCGTCGCGGTTGATGCCGTGCTCCTGGCACAATTGCTGCCAGAACTGCTGGCCGACACTGTTGCCACATTGGCCGGCTTGCAGTGTGATTATCTCTCTGCGCTGAATCAGCAACGATATATGCATATGCAGGCCAGTCACGAGAGCGAGCTTACCTCGGCATGGTGTTGTTGGTGTGTGTGGTGGGATGTTGACGCGTTTTGGCGGGGCTACGAGCGCGACTTCCCCAACTTAATTTGGCCGCGGGACTCACCCTGCATTTCTCCAACACCAAACTTCTCTCGCACTTTCACGTCGCACATCGCGCACATCCAATATCTATGCGACTATTGTCACATGAGCCAGTACTATTAGCATTCACGCATGCTGCATTGATCTATATGCTGACATCATAGCTGTGCTTTCCTCTTGCGACTAGTCTTTGTCCTTATCTCCTCATCTCCTTTTCGACCTCCCTTCTCCCATGCCAAACATGATCCAGAAGAGCATCGTGTATATGACGGCGAAGAAATTGACTCTCACAATGTCTAGGCTGTCCTTGACACGCAAGCCAGTCTTCGTACCCTCGTGCCAGCTGTTCCGCACCTCCAAGAACAGCTTCGGGTCGTCTGTTATGACACCATCCAGTCCCTGTCGGATATCCCATCGCATCATTGATTCGTCGTTCACCGTCCACGCGTACACCGGTCGTCCATCGCACTGGGCCTTACGGACAAAGGCTCTACCCCATGGTGTCATCAGCACCATCTGCTGCATGTTGAAGGAGATGTTCGGCACTGTGAAGAAGTATGACGCAACAAGGGTCGAAAAGCCTATATGGGACACAGAAAAGCCAGGCAAATAGCGTGAGCATAGTGGGAGGTACTTGGCCGCCCAACATCCGAGAACGATCCGGTTGTGCCACGGCCGAGTCGGCGAAGGAGGTACGCTCCTGATCGTGTCACCAATCAGCCGCATGACGTCGTCTGCGTTGTTATCCATCTACACGTGGTCAGCACGAGTCCTGTGCACTCTTTTCAAAAAGACATACCTTGATGTCCAGCAACACCCAGATGTCTTCTAACCCGGGCTGCGCCAGATACTCCAGCAGATCGAGCAGACGTGGCATCGGCTCATGAGGCTCCTTCAGGGTCCTGATCTTACTTATAAACTCGTAATCGCAGTCGATGATTTTCTCTTTGCGGCCGAAGCATCGCTTGAGATCTTTGTCCTGATGAGTCTCAGTGTCTGAAGCCGAAGTCCGTCTTATGGCTTACATGCGAAAGCACGACCACATCGTCCTTGGTCACGTGTATATCACACTCGATGGCTTCCGCGCCAACCTCGACGGCTCCCCTGTAGGCACCCATGGTATTCTCCGGAAATTTGGACTTATAGCCGCGATGGGCTATGGCCTGTGGTCTTCTGTTTCCAGATACATCTTTACGAGCGTACGCGAACGAAGCTTGATTGAATTAGCACAGGTTGGACATGAACGTTCCGTATTTACCTCGAGGGAAGTCGCTTTTCGGACCAAGTAAAGGCTGCTGGACAATCTTGTCCAGCTGTCTCGTAAGACCCTCGAAAACCGGAGGAACTCCGATGACCATATTTTCGAGAATTGGTGTCTGGGCGTCGAAGTTCGATGAGCTATCGGCGTTCTGCATGGCGTGTGAGATTTGGTTGCCGACTGCCCCGCTGGCTATAACTCTCGGGATATTCAAGGACGGACGAGTTGCGTGGACGGAGCTTACGGAATTTAGCTCGAGGGCAACGAAGAAACGATCATGCGCGCAACGAAAGGACTGCAAAACGACGGACGAGCGCAGGAAAGTAACGCAGCGACTGCTAATCGGACATGCGGACCGCACAATTTTGTATAGCAAACCCCGGGACCCACGATAGTTTCGCCGAGCACGCAACACACAACTCTCCTTACCCAAGGCTACCTTGCGTTGCCGCCGTCAAACCCGCCATTCTGGATGCAGACACATGCGCAGCCGCTTTTGGGCTGAGACGTCAACGTGCTTGGACCACGTTGTGCCGTATTGGCTGACGCTAAAGCTTGGTGTTGCTTCGCTTCACGGATGACCTGTGTCCCGAGAGCGCCACCCTTACTGCACGTTCTCCACCCCTTCTGCGACTCTTCCAGTGTCAGCCGATGTACACCGAAACCAGTAATTGAGTCGATTCAATCTTAACAGGAAACGATTGTAGAATGAAGGGCCATGGTCCGGGAAATTTCTTATGCCTCAATCTTGCTACACGTTCCCGGAACGCGGGCGAGTCTCCCCGTCCCAAGGTACCCAGATACTGTATTCAGCTTCCGCCAACACGGGTGATCGCCAACTAACGTTCTTTATCAGCTAGTGCACGGCCTTACCTAAAACTGGACGATTCAACACTAAAACCCTAGTGGGGATAAAGTAATTCATCGGGAAGCGAGCGTCATGGGCTACCGAGCCCCCAGTGTCGAGATTTGGCAGCTCTGCAGTGAATTAACTCAACAATTATTATAGAATATTATAAGCTCACAAGGACAAGAAGATCCCATCCGCTAAATACCCTATTCAGATCAGCTACCGACGATGACACTCGAATTGACACATTTGAGCACCAGCAAGGAATCGGAGGCCTTTTGTCTGCTGTGGTCCTCACACGCCATGACAGTGAACCAGCTGCTGATAAGGCCTGCATCCTCGCACAACGCTCTCTGCCCATCGTACGCTCGGTCGAAGCGCGTCTTGAGAGAGTCTATACGCCTGACAACGTTGGTTGGCCACTTCTGCCCAACGTGGCCTGCGCCGCGCGCAGCCAGCAGGTTGTCTGATATATCACGTGGAGCTGCGTACGTAGGCGCAAATCCACGTTGATCTAGATTAAGTATATAACGGACTATTACCTCCTCTTCTAGCTGGGTAAGCCTTCTCGAGTTGGGCTGGCAATCGCATCTTGCAGGCTTCCCAGCGCGTCAGCGGCAGAGCGTTGTTTCGGGTGTATTGTAGATTGCTGTACCAGGTCGATTGCCTGAGACCTGTTAAGCAGTAAAGATCTGCTTCTTTTGAAGCCATTTGAGTAGCGTGGTGTAGGTTCGTTGTACGTCAAGTTTAAAGCAGTGCAGAAAGCTGGTGGGGTGCGCACAGCAGTAGACACCAATAACTAAATGTCTTCTCCAGATTGCGGCACAGCAGACCGTACGTCACCTGCAGTGGATGTCTGAGCCCCGCTTCTATACTATCTATCCTCAACCTCAGCCCCTTTGAACTGTAACAGACAACCGTTCATCAAACCATCGCTCCGCACAACGACTGCTCTTCACCGGTTGTCTCGGTCGAAGACTTCATCATCGCCCTACGGCGTTGTTCACATCATGGCGAGGTTGCCCAATGGGTACGTCCTATTTCTCGTTGAGTCTCCATGCTTTGTTTCATGATGTTCATCGCCGTCTATGCCTCACATCTCTGCATTCTCTTAGGCCGCCATTTCCTTGATTCTGTCTTCTGTCATACTCGATTTCGTTCCTTTCTCGCGCCCAGATCCTTCACAAGTGTCGTTGCAACTATGAACTTCGCCTCCGCCGCCTCCTTGGGCCGTTTCAGACACATGCGAGGCTGCATGTCTTAGTCAGTCTGACCGAGCATCCTTGGGTCCTACACTGCAATCATCGCAGATCCTGATGGCTGTGCCGTGAACCACCCGCCGCAGCATCTGGCACAGCTATGATGCCTTGGAGTATCCTATGGAATGCTGTATACGACAAACGGCAACGCAGCATCTTGCTGATATAGCGAGGTATAAGAACACCAAGAGCGCGCACCCCTTCTGCTAATCAGTAAAACCTACCCTTCCTACAATCTGCACGTCCACCATCCACAAGGCAGTTTCTCTTTCTGCTACTGCTTTGTACTCAATCCTTCCTCGCAACGTTGGTTTCAAGCCACGACCCTAACAAGCGGGACAGAAGTGCTGGCGAGAGTCGCTACACAGCCAATGCCACGGATCCGACCAAGACCAACGAGACCGAAGCCCTACTACAAAGCTCGTTTGGCGCCGACAATGTGATGACAAAACAGCTCAACAACGACATCCCCACTTGAACTATCATCTCGCACGGCGACGATTTGACCGATGCGACCAGCCAGCTCGATGCAGTCCGCGTTGGGGAACCAGAAACCGTGCCGCAACCTCAGTCGTCCGAGCCTCGCCGTAGACCGGGCCGTCGAGATGACGGAGTCTACATGGCGGTCCCCATACCAGGGAGTGATGTTAAGAAAATCGACGACTTCATTCAGTCCAAGGTGCAACGAGGCACGCACATTGCTCGTATCAAAGATGGGGATCGCATCATGGCTTGGTGCGGTCTGCATCTCGATCCTGAGGCGAAAAATGCGGTGGAGAACTTCGAGGGCGTCGAAGAAGTTGAGGCTGAAATGGTAAGCCACTATAACTGAGCTTTGCCGGCTAGCAGCGTGATGCGCACCAGCACTTCTCTCACGACACTTCACAAACGGGATACAGTGTCCCTCCCGTAGTCACACGGTACTCTAGTGGCGTCCAAAGCCGTTGGCAAGAAATATGGAGTTGCGAAACAGGTGAGTCTATACATGCATCGCGTCGATGACCTCACGTTTTGCATCTTCTTACCACACTCACGCCCTCAAACGTTCTGACGACCGCGTACCGAATGGTTCTCTTTTGACTCCGATACCTCAGCAAGTCCTTTGCGGACTCGTCACTCGTCGTCCGCGTGCTATGCGTACCCAACCCCTGCAGGCCGTACCTCTACAAGAGCGCTGGCCGAGCGACAGCCGCCTCTGCTATTTTCATGGCTTGGCTGCGGAGCGTTTGCGGCGGTTGTACCGTTGTCTTTTACATCAGCTCTAGTCCAGACCGAAACATCAACTATGTTCGTTTCCCTGGCGGCCTTGAAAGATTAATGCCTTCCCGGACTGCGCTCTTCCAAGTGATCCTCGTCCTCGAGATGGGGACATTTTTCTGGAGCCTCACAGCCTCGGATTGCGGCCGAACAGTGTATCCTTCTCGGTAAAGCTGAAATGTAAGGCTGAACACTTTACCTGTCGAGCGAATTGAGCTTTCTCTTCTGAGAGATGTTCGGGCGCGTGACTCTGCATTCTTTTGTATACAGAGTACGTACCGCTTGGACGGGGTCCAAAAGAACCCTTGACTATGGTGAAATCATACTGCTCCTTTTTGGGATCGCTGGGACATGGTCTCGTCTGAACGCGTGCAGGGCCGGTCAAGTGCAGCGCGAAGGAATTCAAACGCTGTTCGGGGGCCGGTTATATATCAAATCGCAGTATCCTAGGGGTCTTTCGCGCTGTATAAAATCAGGGTTGAACTGCAACACGTTCTTGAGAGCCTTCATGAGCGTCGAACCGGAGATGGAAAGGTAGAAAGTGGGGTAGCAGTGTGAATGTTCCTGCTCGTGGAGCAGAAGCTAATGTGTTCATGATGTGATTTTGCCAATCACCAGGCTGTGTTCATAACGCATCAAGGCTGTCATAGCTAGCATCAGCCTCAGCAACTTCTTTATGCTCCCTACACCCAATGTTCCAATCGCCCTCACGACGCAACCTCAAACTTGGGCGCATATTTCCCCGCCGCCCTTGCAAACTCCTCCTTCTTCTCTGCCCAGTCTTTCAACGCCCTGTGTTCCTTGTCCGCGCCCGCCAATTGCTCCTTCAATTGCTGTGTCTCCGCCGTCTTGCCCAATAGCGTATTCAAGACAATCAAGTTCGCAATCGTGTCCGCCGACTTGGGCTCAATGGCAATCGCCTGTTGCAGCGCGGCCTCGGCTTCTGGCAGACGACCGAGGTGTAGTTCGGACACGGCCTGTGCGACGAGCGAGTGTGGGGATTGCGATTGCGAAGTCTGTGCGAGCTCTTCGAAGACGTAGAATGCGGATTGGTATTTTTCGCCGCCCTGGGTGTGCAGTTAGTATCTGATAGAAGCGTCTGTGAGATTGCAGGGACGCACGTCTCGCATGCCGACCCACGACTCGGCAATGTTGACGAGGAGACTGTCCTGTGCCCATTTCCGCGCGCGCTGGGCTTCTTTGGACGCGAGATCTGTGCGGTTTTGTTGGAGGTGGATTTGCACGATGAGTGCGACACTGTTTGTGTCAGCCTTACTGTTGACGCATGGGATAGCCTTTTGCGAGACATACGCATCCAAACTGCCCTGGTGTTTACTCAACAACGCCAATGCTTCCTCCGTCTCTCCCGCCCTCTCCAATATTATGCCCACAAGCAGCTGCACGCTCAGGTTGTCCTGCCCGTGCTGCTCCGCCAGCTTCTTTGCCTGCGAGAGTACATCCTTGCCTTGCTCATAGTCTGCCAAAAGCTTCACAGCGACCAGGTCTGGAGTCTTTTCGCTTGCAAGTTCGGCGGAGACATCTTTCGCTTGGCCGAGGGCGATTTTGGAGCGAAGTTGGAGGACGCGGACGGGAAGCGCATTGCTGGAGGAGAAGGAGGAGGTGTCAAAGTCGAGGACTTGTTGGAAGGCGCCGGCGTGGAAGGCGGAGTGGATGTTTATGAGCTCTGTGGGGTGTTAGTGGTGGGGTTGCGGGTAGCGATGAGGTCGCAGTACCTCCTTCTGGTGAGTAGGGATCCATGACTGTGGTTTGAAGGGGGGAAATGGGCGATTGACAGTGTTGGCGGAGTAGAAAGTAATGTTACGACCTTTGAGCTGTTCGGTATTGAAGCCACGATTCGGTGTTTGATTTGTTTGCTTTGGACCCTGAATGGCTGTGATTGGTCACTTGGTTGAGCTTCGGGAAGCCGCGAGGTATATGAGGGGCGGCACATCTGTTCGTCTTGACAAGATTGTAGTAATGAGATCTATACCATTCTATCCCTCATAATGAGTCGCATGAATTCCGCAATCTGCCCCTCGGCCCCTCATGGCCTCCACCCGCTACAATGCCTCCTTACACACGACGAATCGT
>TARA_R110002003_G_scaffold61_2_pt1 | contig 61435 bp, 68 predicted proteins | sample TARA_R110002003 | Tara Oceans TARA_R110002003 (sample SAMEA4396441) | marine metagenome | biome: Westerlies Biome; feature: [SRF] surface water layer (ENVO:00010504); material: water (ENVO:00002006), including particulate matter (ENVO:01000060) such as... | depth 5 m | reverse complement strand
TTGGGCATCACGATGTCGACAGGCAGTTTTGCCATGTATACATTCTCGTCTGCGGTGTTAGTGCAAGCCTTGACGCTTGTGTGTTTCAGCTCGTTTGCGGATTATGGTACGTAGTTCCTCGTTGCTCGTTTGCTTCAGCGACACCGTATGCAATACAGATGTACTTTGAAAATTTTAGACTCTGGAGGCATTGCAAGCACTGACAAACTTGCCAGGTCCATACCGCAAAAGATTACTCATGACTTTCACCTATACAGGCTCCATGGCCAGCGCACTCTTCATTTTCGTCACACCCACACTCTATTTTCTAGCACCACTCCTAGTTATTATTGGCGTTACAAGCCTCGGCTGCTCTTTCGTTCTGCTTAATGCATTTCTGCCTCTTCTCGTCACGAACCATTCCGACAGTTCCAGCACCAAGCCAGTGTCCTCAGACTCAGGTTCTGATTTTGAGCTCGAAGCTTTAAGTCCAGACGTGAACGGACATGACCTGGGACTGTCCGATCCCGAAAGCCTAGCACGGGATCTAGAGCGTTCAGCGCACATCTCGAGTAAAGGGGTTGGTTATGGCTACATCGCTGCTGTGCTGGTCCAGATTATCAGCATTCTCGTGCTCTGGCTATTCAGCAAGACTGCCATACAGAAAAAACAACCCAGTCTGTCCATCCGCGTCATCCTGCTTCTTGTAGGCGTCTGTAAGCAAATCCCGGTGTACGGATTATATGTGAGACACGTACTGACTTCGTACACCAACCTTTAGGGTGGGCTATCTTCTCCATTCCCACACTACTCTGGCTGCGCCCAAGACCTGGTCCTCCCCTACCAACACAGCAATTGAGGTCCGTATCATTGACGCCTTCCAGGGTCCGGACGTTCCTGTTCTACACTTCCTTTTCACTGCGCTCCTTTTGGCGAACAATTTTGAAGGCAATAGGGTTACGACAGACTCTGATATTCCTTCTCAGCTGGTTCCTGCTCTCCGACGCTGTGGCGACCATTTCCGGCACCGCGGTTCTGTTCGCACGTACAGAGCTCAATATGGGTACAATCGCTATCGCACTGCTCTCTATCACGTCGATCGGCTCGGGCATTCTCGGCGCCTTCGTCTGGCCACGTGTGCAGAAGCACTTCTCCCTTCAACCAAAGTCGGTCTTGCTTTGTTGCGTAGCAGGCATGGAGCTCATACCACTGTACGGTCTTCTTGGATTTCTACCGCTCTTCAAGAGACTAGGTGTCATCGGGCTTCAGAGACCATGGGAAATCTATCCTATTGCTGTGATTCACGGTATCGTGATGGGCGGAATATCGTCTTACGCGCGGTCCGTATATGCTCCATTGATCCCCGAAGGCAGCGAGGCAGCATTTTTCGCGCTTTACGCCGTGACGGACAAAGGTAGTAGCGCGTTTGGACCAGCGTTTGTTGGGTATATTGTGGATCATGCAGGAACTATTCGGCCAGCATTCATATTTTTGGCCATTTTAGTGGTATTGCCGGCTCCGTTGCTGTGGTTTCTGGACATAGAGAAGGGGCGGGAGGACGCGAAGAGTATGGCGGATGGAAACGCGAGAGGGAGAGGGCTATATGCGAGAGTCGGCGAGGAGTGAATGCGTGGTCGTTTTGTCAAGTTGTGTCAGAATACTGGTGTGGTACGTCCAGTCGCGAATGGTGGATTGTGCACCTACGCATCGGTGCGCAGAAGATGGCCATGAAACTGAGTATGGTGCGCCAACAAATGCCCAGTGTATATTTAGCGCTGAGTGATGCAGCCCTGTATGGCTTCACGCTTCAGGCCCTCTCTGCGAGTTTCGGCCGCTTGCTGTCCCTGTCGCTGTCCTCTCCAAACCTCTTTCGCTCGCCTAGGGGTTTTGCATTGGCGCCCGTGGCACCATCGCGATCGTCCCGTGCGTGGTACGAGTCTGGTCGAAAGCGCTCATCTACCCCAAAGTCGGCCTTGTCTCTCCGTGGCCGGTCGTCGCCATAGTCCCCCCACTTGCCAGTGTCCTCGGATTTCATGTCCTTGTATCGAGTCCTGCCTTTTTTGCCCAGTTTCGTCATGTCGCGTATCTGCATGAACTCGGGCAGCACCTCGCGGTTGGTCTGGTCCTCGAAGCGCGCGCCCATCAGGTTCCGGCGGTCAACCCCCAGGTCCTTGAGCTCGTCGGTGAAGAAGGCACCCTTGTGGAAGTACTTCTGCATGTACTGCATTTCGCCGCGGTCTGCGCGGTTCTCCTTCTGCTGCTCGATGAAGGCTCGGTCCTCGGCTTCGCGCTCGGCTGCAGAAAGGTTGCGGCGGCGCTCAATTTCTGCGCGCTCGGCCTCGGCTTCCTCAATGGCGAGGCGCTCGCGTTTGATGCGCTTGAGCTCGCGCAGCTTCCAGGCGGCGTACTCGGCGTCCGGGTCCAGCCCATCCGTGTCGTCGATGGCATTGATGTCGGCGTCCTCCACGTCGTCGTCCCAGTCCCGCTTGCCTGCAGCCTTCTCCGCTATGCGCTGCTCGACCTGTTCCTGCACAAGTGCCCTGGACTGTTCCTGCCGCCGTGCCTCGTTCTCTGCTGCGACCTCATCTGCTGTCTTGACGGGCGCGGCAGCTTTGTTGCGCTCGTGCTTCTTCAAGAACACGGGCCGCAGCAGCTTCCTAGGCGCCTCTTCCTCGCTGCTCGACTCGTCCTCTGACTCGTCTTCATCGCTGCCACTGCCACTGCCACTGCCGCTGCCGCTGCCCACTTCTTCCTCGCTTTCTGTCTCAAACTCGTCTTCTAGTGCCTTTCGCTCGGCCTCGGCCCTCTGCCGCGCTGCGAGCTTCGACTTGAGTGTACCCTTAGGAAAGGACGAGGTAACAGGCGCGGGTTTGGGCTTCGCGAACGGCTTTGGTTTGGGCTGCTCTTCCTCTGACTCGGATTCGGAACTTGAGCGCTCTTCGACTTCAACAGCAACGGGTTTTCCAGCGAATTGGCGCGTGCGGACGGGTTGCGCCGTGAGTTTCCTCGGCTTTGAAGGCGGCATGGCGTGAGTTGAGGCGCCCGACGCGCGTTGTGAGTGAGTGTGCAAGAGTGGACGTCAAAAAGTTGAAGTCGAACAAAAGCCGCGGCTCGAGCGGTCCCTTGGCACACCGTAGGGCTGACATGTTAACCCGCCCATAATCACGTGCTTTACCCACAACACGGTGCTTGAGAAGCTACATTCAACTCGTCATTTCTTGGGCAATCTACCCCAGAGACAATGTTTTAGTGATCTTTTCCAGCTTCTGATCTAAGCAATTGCACCACTGCGAGTCCACTAGTTACCGTGCCCGATGGCAAGGTCCTGGTACCCCAAGCTTACGAATAGCCTCAGCTCGAAGTCACTCCGGGCAGCGCAGCTCCCATCCTCCACGGATCAGAGTGCTTAGCTCCTCTGATCAGGGCCGGTACCTTGTTTTACTTATTCTTTTGTAGAATTTATCTTGGCGAGTTGTTTTATAACGCCTGGGAGTTTCGTCGCTTGCGCGAAGAGTCTGTATCTTTATCTGCCCTCTCCCAAGCTGAAATATGCCTCATCAGCAGCAATCGAGCAGGCCGCGAAACAAATGATTATGAGCCCCCTATGGCCCCATAGTCACAAAGCACAGAAGAAAGGGAGGAACGTATTCCGCGGACACGAAGTCTTGAGAGACTGCCTCGGATTAAGCATGAGCGTTAGCAAAGACGGAAAAGCCCGCAAAAGCTGCTCGATCGGTTCGAGCTGCTCAACATCTGTCGTCAATTCGAGATACCAGCTCGTCCTGAAACCTCGTGGTTGGGAAACTAAGGGCGGCACAGCTAAAGACTGAAAGCTAGCGGGCTTGGCACATCCAAAGACCCCACGCAGTTTTCTTGTGTGGAAAGAGCCGAAGAACTACACGCCACCGGGGAAGGTGCACGCGAGGCATTTGCTATTGGCCACGAAGCGCAGCTGTACACTAACGTCACTCCTTGGCCAGTTCACTAGATTCATCACGATGCATGTGGAGTTTCGTTCCCATCTCGCTGCCAAGGGTGTGGTTCTGGATTGACGGACAAGCCAGTCCCTAGCTCATTATTGTGCACACTAAAATCCGCCAGCTCACTAGCATCCTCTCCGAGCTCGGCGTCCGGTAAACCCTGCTTCTCGCTGAGGCTGTTGGCTCGCACGGCCATCTGGACTGCTAAAAAGCCCATTCTCAACTTGCTGGCTGACGTTGGTCTAGCAAACTAATGTACATAAACGCCGACAAATGCTTGATGTGTGGTACAAAGAAGGGATCAGTCATGTCAAAAGACTGATAGGATGGTTGAGACAATTCGCCGTCCAATGCAATGCACGCTCAAACGCAGTAGATAAGATGATCCAAGTGGGCAAAGAAACGGAGCTACTGGACAGCCCGGCTGATATGGAATCCTGGTACATCGAAGACAAGGTCTCCATCTCTCACCGAAAGATCGGCTGTTGGGGAACCGGTAGTTGATTGAATTGATTCGTCTGGGGCCACGCATTGCGATCCATGTATGGAAGAAGGCCCGTACGTCGATCCGTCATAGGCCGCCCCAGAGGTTGGTATTGCATCTGATCATAAGCAATGTTTTGGGCAGGATTATGCATAGAAGTCGAGGGTGGTGGGACTAGCAGGGTATGGACCCCACGAACAGGTCGATAAGGTGACTGGCGCTGATTGAGGAAATGTGACGGCGAAAGCTGCCGTGACGTTGAGGTTGGGTATGACGCGCTCACAGGCGAGGAACTGGCCGAAGGTGGAAATGGGCTAATTTGACGAGATCTATCCGCACTCGGTGTGTATGTCGTCGAGAATGAAGGTGCAGCCATAGACGTGGGCGTGCCAACAGGCGGGTGCGGCCATTGGACTGGTGGAGGATAGACCATAGCCATGGATCGGCTGCCGGCTGCGGGAAGCGGAAGTTCAGACCAAGTCCTCCCTGGAGCGGGTTGCAGTTGCTGAGGTGGCGGTATCGAGAGACTAGGTAGCGGTGGGAGCCGATTGACGGACGGCGGCGGTTCAAATGAACGGTTCACGGGGGTCTGTAGTGTCGGAATAGGAGGAGCGTTGCTGTATGGGCCGGGGGCAAAGCCATGAGCGTGACGCTTGGGTGGCGGCTCGGAGCTGTAGTCGGTACTTCGTTTGCGGACGATGGGGCCTAGCTCGGGAAGAGCTCCGATCGGAGAGACGGTTGCGGAGGTTGCTTGAGGTTGAAGAAGAGGCGTGTTTGAAAAAGCCAAATGATTTGGTGAGTACATGATGGAAGTTGGTGGCGAGGTCTGCTGGGCCACGGGTGGTGATGAGACGAAGCTGTGTGGCACACCAAGCGAGGGTGTAAGGGGCCCAATGGGGCTGATGGTGCCAGACGCTGGGACCCTCGAGGCGCGGTCGAAGAATGTGCCGAACTTGCCCAGAATCGAGTGCCACTCTTCCCACTTCTTCTTCGATGTGAACAGACTGTATCGCATGTTGCTCAAGAACTCGACCTCCATGATGTGCACCTCTTGCACCGAAATACCAGAAACTTCAGCCCATGTCTTGTTCGTATACGTGTTGTCGTCAAGAAACTTGTTGCCGAGCATAAGGGCTACCGTCAACAAGCGGTACTCGCTGCCCGGCTTCCCTTTGACCGTCGGATTGGTGAGTTTCAGCCTATAGATGAACAAAAGCGCCAGGAGAATGACGTTTTGCGCAACCTGTGTTGTTGCCAAGATGGTGGCCACCCATTTCTTGAACCCGATTGTGGGATGTGCATCGGGGACGAGGGGCTGAATGGGGTGTGGTGATGCGTTCACTTCGAGCACCTGCTTGAGTGTAGTCGAGCTCTCAAACCAGAATAGGCACGTCACCTGGAACGTCAGTCTTGGCAAACCGAGTTGCGTGCACGGGACTCACCTCTGCCGCCAATTGTGGCAGGCCCTCCTGTGGTGTACTGATGGTTGACGGTATCCGCAGGTTTGGAGAGATGGACCACTTTTTCCGTGGCGTTTGAGTAATCTCTTGGGGCGGTTGTTGTAGTTGTCGCTGCGAGCTCGGACTTGTCGGAGCAGCCACGGTTCTCGAATTGCCAATTGCGGGCAGTTGGTAGCCGTACTGATGTCCAGCACCTTGGTTGGGCGGCAGAGAGACAACGCGCACCGCTGAGCCGGGCAGGTCCGGAGGCGTAAGCGGCGGTCGCTGGGCAGTTCTGAGCGGGTCAAGCTCGTGACCGTTTGACATGCGCGGCATGGGAAGCTGCATCGTGGGGTCCAGCTTGGAGACGGGGCGGGAGGCGGAGGTGTAGAAGTCGAAGGGAGGCTCCCGGGGGAGAGCGTGAGGCATCGGATACGGAAGCTGTAGCTCGAGCATGTGGATGGCGCGGTGGAGGGGCCGAGCAGCGGTGGAGGAGAGGTGGGCAGACAAGACGTCGACGTTAGCGTGTGCCGGCGGGCATGAGCAAGTTATTGGGCTCGTAGTGTTTGCACGCTACAGGCCTTCACTGCATTGCGTGATGGTGAGGGTGGTTGTCGCCGCGTGCTGGAGAGGCAAGCAAGGAGACGAGCGATGTTGACAGTGCCTGCCTGTTGCAAATATGTGCTGCCCGAGTGATGCAACCCTGGCGTTTGCGACGAGACAATGGATTGCCAGTGATGGGGCGGGAAGGGGCTATGGACGAGCACAATGGAGAGGAGAAAGGGACGGTGAGGGCGGCAGCGGCAGCGACAGCGACAGCGACGGTGACGGTGAGGGTGAGGGTGAGGGCGAGTGTCGGGAGGCGGAAGCGGATTGTCTTAGGAAGTGGCCCAAACACCAGTCGTGTGCAGGCATGGCTTTGGAGCCGTTCGACGGTGAATAGCTAGACATAATTCATGATGGCGGCAGGTGCCCGGGCTAGGATCATTCCTAGAACCAGAAGGAGTGCGGTAGTCACAGCTTCTGACGACGACCGGGGCTAGGAAGGCACGGACGCCGCACACAAAGCAGGAGCGACCGGGGGGGTGGGCGCGAAAGCCAAGCGCGCAGCCAGCAGCTACTCGCAGGCATAAAGAGAAACGCTGTGCCGGGGCGTCACAAGCGTAATCGACCCAGCCCAGGCCGCCGAGCCGTCGCCGTGAGTGGGTGGCAGACTGTCCTGGCCGACGACCACGCCAGACTCAGCAGGATCGTCTTGCTAGCTGCTCGCCCAGCACCGCCGATTGCAGTTGTTGCTCGTTTGCTACACGCTGCACGCTGGATGCTGCATGCCGGGCAGGTGGCCGGTGGGGTGCTGAATGCATTGCCTTGGTGGTGGTGGTGGCACACCTCAACTCAGCCCTCGACGTCCGAGCCACCAGGGAGTCCAGGACGAACGCGACTGCAGGTCAGATGGGGATGGCGATGGCGATGGCGATGGCGACGGCGACGGCGGCCGGCTCGTGAATAATCAAATCCCGTTCTGCGTCGCGCTGCCATGCCCGAAGCGACTCCAAGCGTCCCAGCTGCGCCGCGCCCACGGCCCACCTCACGTACAGTACAGTACAGGACAGGACAGGACAGTACAAGCCACTGCCCGTCGACCTCCGGCCTGCTACCGCGGTGGGGTCGCCGCAAACGATAGCGCTGCCTCATCAATTCATTTCACCCATGCCCTGCGCCTGGTCGCGGACGGCTGCGGTTCCTTGTGTACAACTTTGCCCAAATCATGTCGAGATTGTCAAGGTGGCTGTATCAAGGTTTCGTCGCTCAGTACTTCGTAGCGAGAGATGCCGGAAGCGGCTGAGGTCAAGCATGCGCAACAGCCTTTGGAGCAAGCGTCGAACAGGCTCCCAGACAGCGTCAAGCACCAGTGGCCATTCAGCGATTACCACCAGACACCAGCAGAGTCTGGAATGGCTCTCCACGCGTGCATCATTCCGCCCATGCCGTGTTTGACTCTGCGCGCCCTGTGACTGGGTGCGCTGCGTCGGTGCCAGGCGTCCAAAAAGCAGACTGCTGCACGCACACAGCGACCGCAACAACGCTGCGCCAATATACGAAAGAACCGGCTGACCACAGACTTTACCTGAAGCGTCCGCTAAATCCGAGCCCGTACCCTGCGCCAACGCGAGGCTTTGCAGGCTCAGGTCTGAGCGAGACTGCTGATCTGAATCCACACGTCGCAAATTATTTCGCACCGTCAGACCTGCCAATCACAAGCGCCGTAGCTTGGACGCATTCCCGGCTCACGACCTTGCGGCGAATCAAGGTTCCACACTCTACACACCCGAAGCCAGATATGAAGCACCCATCTCTCCATTCCAGTCGAGACAATTTGTACCGCAGGTCCGCCTGCTCAGCGCTCCATGCCTCACAGGCATCCAAGTACTCCGTACTTCGCAGCTGCGCGCCTTGCTCGCCGGGTCCCGAATGCTTGCGCCTCTGTGCTTGGATCGGCTGCTACGGCCCATGGCTGGTTGCTCACAGAGCCCACCATGTCGCAGGCTCGTCTAGCAAACGATGCAAGCCGTGGTCCGCATAGTCCTCCTGAGCTAGCGACGGTGTCATGAAGCATTATTGCTTTTGGGTGGATTTTGGCTGAACGCCCCCGTAAGGCCAGCACTGCACTAATCGTGGAACCGTGACGAGATTGTGGTCATGGAAGCGCGACGCAAGGGAAACGCACAATCCCGGCGTCAGGCGAAAATAGTCAATGTCTGCTGGTGATCCGGCGTTTCTTGCTTGCGAGAGGATGCGTTGCAAAGGATTGTCATACGCGCCGCGGCAAGGATGTCGGTTGCTCGTCCCTCGGCGGTGTGGGCGCAGAATAGATGCGTCGTCTACGTAATGCACTGTGCAGTGTGAAGGGAACACCAGCACCAGGAGGTAACAATTACAAAACCGCGCTTTCCGGCCCCGGTTAGCTCACGGCCTCGGGTGGGGTTGACGGTTGACTCTGGTCATGGCACGTGAGCACAGAATACTGGACATGGGACGCAGCACTCCGTGTTGCCGGCCAAAGCCTCAAACATGCACACCTTCAGCTGTCTGCACGAAGGCCTGAAGGGCCTGCATACTCCTAGTCGTCGCGCCTCGCTGCAGTCATACCGTGCGTTCGAAGCGCTGCAATGATGATGGTCGTCTCAACGCCATCGCGACACACACACACATACACAGTACACCCACTTGCCGCCTGCAGCAGAATCTGCGACCGCAATCAGGTCATACTGAGTGGAAATTGTGGAGATGGCGATGCTCGTTCTGGCGTAGAGGGCGAAGGCTACTTCAAGGATGCCGGAGGCGTGATGCGGACAACGATACGAGCGCGAGTCGTTGCCCTGTCATCCAGCCCCAGGAACGTAAGACGGGCTTTACCAATACAGGAAGCATTATTAGACGGCCCCAGGGCGCGCTCGCCGCCAATACGTGCCGCCCCTCTTCGACGCGTACTGCATCACACTAACACGGTAAGAATTATCGTTGTGAAGGTGGTCGATTCGGTGCTCCATATCACTGTGACCATCTCCGCCGGATAGCACCATGCCTCTCATCTAGCCGCGTGGGCCCCGTGTCATCCGCAAGCTTTTCATGTCTAAGCGAGCCTGATGACTGACACGTCTGTGGCGACGCAAGCCCGTCGTCGGCATGCGACGACTGCAGCAGGTTGCTGTTCATCCGCCATTTTGCCTGGATGCTCTTCCCGTTCGCCGCCAGAGATGAGGCTACCGTTCACTTCGACTGAGGCCTTGTCCGGCTCCATCCTGCCTTTCCGTCGTGGTCGCGGCCACGGTCACGCCATGGGTCGTATCCTGTCTGTAGCCTCGTAGATGCGATAGCAATTCCCGACCAACGGAGTGTCTCGGAATCGCGAGTCGATTGGAGCCTCGCCTTTGCCCTCTTTCTTGGACGACGACCCACTATGTTGAGTTTAGCCTTTTTACACCAAGCTTGTGGCTCTAGACAAGCCAATCTTGAGATTTATGGATGCTGCCCGTCACCATGCTCGAAGAAGTAGGTGAGACGAAATCCGGCGAATCAGTCTTTCGCGGTCCTGCGCTCTGGAGCAATTACATTCCTTACACGAGCACCACGCTGCAGGTGAGAGCCCAGTCCCAGGCAACCATGATCCATCTTATGATGGACGATAGGTTGCTGTGACCCGGTCGATAAACCTGCAACTGATGTCAAATCCGCCGTGTCTAGTCGTTAAGTAGCATTATCACTCGTTGTAAAACCCGCTACGCGAATCCAATCCTTGTTTATTCAAATTGATAGCGTCATTGCGGCTCGTTGTCACGATAGTTGGCCGACATTGTGCAGAAGAGCGTGTACCTCTATGGTACACGCCCCATGCTATTCGTTGATTGCACTGTACACCTAGGTAGACCGATGCAATCCTGCACCTGTCGGATGATGACCAGCCGGACTCACTGAGGAGCCAACGCCGGCAACGCGACTGTCAAGTAAGTAACCAGGTCCTGGAACGAACTCGTACACACCGGCGGCCGCTGTTGGTGAAGGGTAGGGTGGTCTTCAGTTTCAGATGCACTGTGTTTGTGCAGGGTTCCTTTCTCTTTACTAATCCGTGTGCATTTCCGAATTGCAACGCGGCCAGACCGCCGATACTCCGAACTAACCCAAAGACCCTACTGTGGGTGATTCAGCGAGCCAAATTGTGCCCAGAATCGTGTGGTGGTCCGGCAATTTGGCCACGTCAGACCAAAAACAAAGACATGGGCCGCGGATCGCTGACAGTATGCAAGCGGAAACTATGATGCTGTGCGAAAGATGGTGCCTGGTCTGCCAATCCCCAAGTCAGCGCCACGTAAGGCAGACGTACTGTGGTATCAATGCAAGATTTGAGCGAGCAGAAGACACTGTTATTTGTAGCTTGTAATCATTACCCCCCGTCAGAACCGATCTACTGTGGTAAGCGCACTCAGTTATCACGGCCAAGACGCCCCTGCCATGGTGCTACTGTGTAGACACAATCAACTACGTCGCACACGCCGGAACCGTGAAGCTGGTCTTAATTACTACCTTGCCCGTCATACATCACTCAGCACACATACCTTGGCTTTCTTGGACTTCACTTTCAGCGCGATTGCAGATACATCCTCTGCCTCAGCACCTTACGCCACATGCATATTGCTGATCTCAGGATGCCTGGACATGCCTCACTATGAGCATTGCATTGCCTTCATTTGGAATCATTGAGGATCGATGAAGCTGCGGCCCACCACTCTTCCAGCGCACATGCACATGGAGATATCAGGGACATGGGCACAAGACCACTCTGCCCTTGGGCGTAAGACGCCGCAAGCAGCCGTGAGCTCGAAACAGAGGATACGCAAAGTGTCGCACTCTATTTTCCACAAGTGCATGCGTAGCTCATGGCGAGGTTAGTCATCAGCATACAGGTGGGCGTTTCACGCGACCGTGAAACTGGTGACATCGAAACTGACCGTCTTCTTCGTTCATTCACGTCCTCCGATGTCCGGTTTCCTGCTTGTGGGCAATGCTTGTTATCGCCAACGTTTGCGAACATCTGCAAGCATGGCGAGTCTGCAACCCTGACCCTGTCCCTTGCACTTGTTGACATGTAGCCGTACGTCCCGGTTCCACAAGGGACGACAGCCGTCTCTTTCATCCCGCCAGTCTTTGAAATCGTCCTTGCTCAAACGCAGCCCCCTAGGTCAGTACAATACCCGGCGTACGGCGTTGCTGTCTACGATTTGCTTCCAAGTCACGCTCACAGCTCACAAATATTGCAGCCGTGCATGTCTCATTAATTCGACATTGTATAGTACACATGTCTCGTGCATCTTGAATATACACGAGGCCCTCAGAACAGCCTGTTGTCGGCGCTAGCCTTGGCCGCATCTCTCCTGGCACTCTGCTTCTTCCGGTCTTTGGCCTCGCCCGGGGGCTTGAAGAACAAACTGGGGCTCTCCCCCTCCTTAACTGTGTACGCCAGGTAGCCTCTGTGCGCAGGGTCGCGGTAGTACTCGATGTCCTTTCGGGCGGTAGCATCGGGCAGTCTGTACTTGTACTGTGCGCCGAGCTGCTTCATCAGCGCGGCCATGGCTTCCTTCTTGGCGGCGTCGGAGGCCGTGGCTGACTGCAGCTGCGAGAGGATGGGAGAGTTTATGAGCGCGGGGGTCGCGGTGGAAGCGAGGCTGATGAGGTCGGTCGAGGCCTGCAGGGACACGGTCGGGTGCGAGTCGCCGCGCAGGACGCGCTTGATGGCGGTGGGCGAGTAGAAGCGTGTCGTGACGGTGCCGCCGAGGGCTTCGATGCGCGCAATGGCATCGGCCGAGGCGCGCGACACGACGATGTTGATGGCGGACGTCAGGTGCTCGGGGTTCTGCGAGGCTGCGCGTTAGTCATGCTGTGCTGCGCGACGCGGGGCGTGGGTGCTGCTCACTCTTGCTAGCAGCTTCACGCCATGGCGTTTGACGCCGTGCAAGCACCGCGACTTGTGCAGCTCGCGCATCGTGATGGGCCGCGAGGGGTCCAGCCGCCCTTGGTCTATCCACGACTGTATCCGGTCGAGGTTGATGGGCGACGTTTCGACCTTGAACCTGCGCCCGCGTGTCAGCCGTCTCGTGCACCTCGCGCTCAGTGCCTGGCACTGCCTCGTTGCACGCACGGATTGTACTTCCCCCTCCCCCTCTCCGGCTTCGTGATGGACAACGGCGTCTGGCCGCCCTCAAACCCGGCCGGCACCTTGCCGTGGGCATGCTGGCCCTTCTGGCCGCGTCCGCCCGTCTTGCCTTTGCCAGACGCCGGCCCGCGACCGCGCCGTATCTTCTTGCTGTAGGCGCCCTTGTTGTCCGACAGCGAGGACAGGATCGACGCACATCGCTGCTGCGCCGGGGCGAGGAACGGCGCGAGCGATGCTGGCCGTGGCCGTGGCCGTGTGTTGTGCGATAGAGAGAGGAGCGAGAAGGCGAGGCGCGGGGCCTGCAATCGGGGCGGCATGGCTCTGCGTGGGACACGTCTTTGCCGTGCGGGCTGTGGAGGTGGTCGTGGTCGTGGTCGTGGTTGTGGTCGACATGCGGAATTTCCGGTGCCAAGCCTGCGACCTCCGCGACCTTGCCTCTCTGAGACAGGTCATATCCAAACGACTGACTCGGGGTACTCCCCACCGAAGTGCATCACTGAAAAGAACAAGCAAGTCACAATGCGTGCGTCACGCCACAGGTACAGAGCTCACAACAGGCTTGTCGGAGACGACAGTGTATTGGTGGTAGTGGGTGCCTCATTCTCTCGGAGGCGCATTATGATTACTGTGGTACACTCATCCCCGAACCGCTCCATCCTCACAACAAACCTCTCCCCATTTTTCGATTCTCCTCCCCACACGCCGCAACACCACCCCACCGGGCAAAAATGACACAAGCGTATCAGTTATAGAGGAGGCGCGCTGGGATCCATCATGCACTGGTCGACGCGCATGAGCTGCTTGCCGGTAGCCTTGGCAATCTGAATAAACTCCCGCAGGTAGCTAACAGTAGACGGGTACAAGTAGTGCAGAACGACGAGGTTACCACCCTTGTTGACGTCACGCTGGAAAGCAACCTTCTGCTGCTCGGGTGTGCTGGTCTCCGCCCACAACCAGTCCTCAACATCAACGGACCAGTTGGTGATGGTAGCCTTGCTGCCAACCGCCTTGACGAGACGCGAGCGCATACGAGCACCCTCGGTACCAAAGGGCGGACGGAAGTAGGGTGTCTCGAGGCCGTTGAATTGGGACTTCATGGCCTTGATGTCCTCGTTGTACTCCCAGTCAATGGCAGCATAGTCGGGCAGAGACTCCATCTTGGGGTGAGTGAAGGAGTGGAGTGCAAGCTGATGGCCAGCAGCCATCATCTCCTTGTACACATTGGTCAGATTGGTCGACTGGTCGAGCAGGGGAGCGCCGACGGTGAAGAAGGTGACCTTGATGTTCTCCTCGCGGATGATCTTGAGCACCTCCTGGGCAAGATCCGGCACACCATCGTCAATGGCAAACGCAAACGAGTTGGGGCGCTTGCACGCGAAGATAAGCTGACCAGTCTCATCCTTGGAAGGAATGCCGAAGCCGGCGGGCACCGAAGGCACAATCTCGATCGTAGATAGAGTTACAGACTCGGTGGTGTAGAATCCTTTGAGGGCAAAGCCAATGACACGTGAGAAGTCAACGTTGAAGTGGCTCATGGGAATGTAGATGTTGCCGTTCTTGGCGTAACGCGCAGCCTCGGCAGAGTCCCACGTCTCGGGGAAAGGAGCAACCTCCGAGTTGCAACCCTGGTTATGCTGCTGCAGGGCAACGGTAAACTTGGTAGAACCAGTGTAGGCGATGTGGAGATAAGAGCCTTTGTACTTGCTGAAGTCACTGCAAGAGCCAGAGACCTGAGTGTAGAAGGAGTAGTCGGCATCGGGGGAGGTGATGGTGAGCTTTCCGCCGTTGTAGTTGAGCGTCATGCCCTCATCACCACCATGCCAATTGCCCATAGCATTTTGATCGGCATTGGCGAACTTGTCGACGACGAGTGTGGCGGCCGCCGTGTTGCTGGGCGCAGCAACGGTGGTGCCAGAGCTGGAACCGCCCTCGACAGGCGGGGGAATGTACTCACCAGTGCTGCCGCAGTAAAAAGCCATGGGACCGAAATTAACAGTTCCCGAGAATCCAGAGAAAAGGATCGTAGTGAGCTTTTCCGTGTTAAGGGATGGGAACTTGGAGAAGGGAATCAGGTAGAGCTTCTCAGTGCCGTCAAAAGTCCAGCCAAGCTCAGTCGATGTTTGTGTAGCAGAGACGGCAGCAGTGGGGTCGCAGTTATTCGAGGAATCAAGCTGAACGGAGAGAGTAGCGCCACGGGGAGCAGTGATACGGAGAGAGATGCCACCGAACTTATTCTTTGCATTGACACAGGGGAATTGGCTGTAAAAGTAGGAGCTGCCGTCGGTCTTGGGCACGATCTCGACGCGGTTGGCTTTGGGCTTTCCAACAGTGATGGACTCGACGGTGCCATCGGTAGAAGTTGGGTAGTTGAAAGCGTTGTAGAACATGAAAGTCAGACGAGATTGCGAGATCCAATCATCGATGAGGAGTGGCGAGCAAGTCCCGGAAGGCGTAGCAGCAGTCTGGAGCGTGCTTGACGCCTGCGTGGAGCTGACAGCCGCCTTGCTGATTGATGAGGAAATGGAGCTGGATGCGGCCTTGGTGCTGGAAGCGGCGTTGCTGCTGGAAGCAGGCTTGCTGCTGGAAACAGGCTTGCTGCTGGAAATGGCGTTGCTGCTGGAAGCAGGCTTGGAGCTGGAAGCAGGCTTGGAGCTGGAAGGGGCGATAGACGGGGATGAGCCGCCAGTGCAGGCGAACTGAATGTTGCTGAGGGTCCATGTGGCAGTAGTCGAGGAGAAGCCGGACCAGACGATGCCGGTGACGGCGTTTCCATTGGCACCAGCGAATGCGGAGAAGGGAAGGGTGACGGTTTGGCCATTGCCGGTCAAGCCGGTGACCTGGGTGTAGTAGGAACTATAACTTCCGGCCGAGCACGATGACTTGGTCTGAAGCTCAACAACAACGGAACCAGATGCAGGGCCCTTGATGGTGAACTCAATGCCACTGAGGCCAGCGGTGGTTGCAGCCTGGCAAGGGAACGTCTCATAGAAGTATGATCCGGACTTTGGCTTGAAGCTGAGGACGCCGCCAGTGGCCGAGATGGAGCTCATGGTGCTGTCATCTACCGGAATTAGCTCTGCGTTTTTCAAAGGCAAGTTGGGGAACAGTCATACCGCTTGTCCACTCGCCCAAGCTGTTGGTGTTGGTGGACCACTTGGAGAAGTCGTCGATCTTGAGAGCTGAAGAGCAGGCGGCATACACGGTGTTGCCAAATGCGGCCGTTAGGCCTATTAGAGTAGACGCACGCATATTGAACGTCGTAGAGCGAGAGACTGTGCAAAAGCGAATGTACAGAAGTCAATGGACTTCCAGTCGTGGAGTTTCGACACCCTGCGGATTGGCGAGAGGGTTCAGAAGAGCAGGACGATAATCCGTGACTAGCAGCATGGGAGGCTTTTCCAATAGATATATTTCCGCGCCGGGACAGCGGCGTGAGGCATGACACGGGCGAAATTTGCCTAGCGTACTAGGCATGCAAGCCTTCGCGAAGCAGCCCTGGCGTTTCGGGAGTCTTTGCTTCTATTTAGAGCAGCCATGGGGCTCGGCAAGGGGAGATCGCCTGTACGCTAGCACCGTTCTGGCAAGAGCATGCTGATTGCTACCGCCGATGCCCCCTAAGATGAATTACTCGTGCCTGGGCGTTTGTGGAGACGAGACCAGCACATGCGGCATCACACCACCATGCCAGGGCTACAGGGCTGCAGCGGGTGGCATCACTGGGTCGGGTGTACTCGTCGCGGCGGGGTTGCGAGCGCGGCGGGGTCGAGTAGCAGCAGTTCTTGTGATGTGAAGGACATTTCACCGCCGTCGAGGTCCAGTCCTGGACAAGTCCCCGCGAACCAGATGCAGATGCAGTCAGGGCGGGGCTGACAGCCTGAAACTACCAAGAACATTGAGCGCCGGGATGCCCGCGGAGCTCTGGGCCCGTAGGATGCGATGAAAACCCATCACCTTCCATGCGCAACTCAAAATACGAGCGACAAAAATTGGCCGAAGCAGCGTCTTTTGGGGCGTCCTTGGCTGCCATCGCCGAGCATGCCGTGGAAAAAGCTGGCACGACACGACGGAGAGGCGGATTATTGACTGCTGCAGGAACCGAGCATGGCGGGGGACGCCAGACCAAACGGGCGAGCCCATCGCATGGGATGATGGGACCAGTTGCGCAGACACGAGGTGGTGTGTCACAGCGCACAACGTGGTGGCGAGCAAGTCGGAGACAACTGCTGTCTGCTGTCTGTCTGTCTGCCGCCCTGTGTGCGATGATGATCGGAATCTGCATGCCGCCGCCCATGAGCTTTGCCGACTTGGTCCAAGGAAGCCAAGTCCAACATCGCGCCTCCGACCCAGACGAGACGAGCAGAGGCAGCGACCACGACGTGTGCGTGATGCTCCGTCCGCCGCTGCATGATTCGCCCGCCGCCTTACATGATGGCGACATGCGTCGGCTTCACACTGGTCGCTGTCGAGCTCAATTTCGTCTTCTTCCCCTGCCGAGTCCTCCTTCCCCTGCCGAGCTGCACAGGAGCTGTCAGCTCCGCCACCAGGCACCGCAAGAGGGAGTCTGCGCCAGAACCAGCTAGAGGGGTCTGGTGCAGCTTGATGAATTCTGCTTCGCTGGGGTGAGGAACGTGCAGTCTTGCATCGATGAGACAGGAGAGTGGTGTGCAGGGGGATCTACGCACTGTGTATCGGTAGGGCTGGAGTTCAGAGAGCGAGAACTCCTTCCTTCGCGTGACGTCATATGGGCTTTTCCTCTTTGAGTTCAATAGCGCCTGGCTCGTATTCATGAAGCGACTCGTATTCATGAAGCGAACAATCCGCGACCAGAAACCACGCATGAAAACCATGTTGCTGTTTGAATGCTTTTGTCACAGAGGCTCCAAGACGCTAGCAGCTGACAGCAAATAAACCCTGGTATGCATTTCTCTGCATGTTCAAATTGCCTATGTATTCCGGCGCTAAAAGTGTGAACGACGCAACTGGGTACGCAAAATGTGACAACCGTCTGGCCTCTGGCCCTCTGGGACGAGGTCCATTTATTTGAGATTCCATTGTTTCTTACATCTCCTCTTGACCCCTTCTAGCGCTTGGCAGTCGTGTGTGAAGGTGTGGGAATTCACCGCCTCGATGGTGTACATCTTTACATTGATCGCAGAGAATCACCACATCGTGCACTTGACACGTACCGAAGCTTGACTATAGCCTTCCTCGAAAACCTTGTGGCTGCTAAAGTTTCATGTTGACATACCTCGTACTGTCAGTTCTGAAGTCCTAAGTAGTAGTTGATAGAGTGCACACTTGTGTCCCTACTTTCGATTCAGCGTCCCAACACCTGCAAACAGGATGGCGTCCAAGAAGGATCGCATTCTTACACCCTCATATGCTCGTGGTACAACTATTAGCAAGAGTCAATCCGGATTTCCGGTTCTTGGGATACACTGGTGGCAGTGGTGTTTGTGTCGAGCGTGGAAAAGTCCCGCTGTTGCCCCTCGCACGGAGAACCTAGTGCCCCGCACACAGCTCGCTACTCTGTTTTGAATTCTCCGGCGCCAGGACCAATGTTGTTGATGAATGGGAACAGTATTTTTCTCACGCTGGCTGCATTAGCTTTTCGTATTGAGCTCAACCTGCACCGACGAGGGGTCGAATGGCCAAAGTGCATGTCGCGGAGCAGTTCTATCCGTAAGTGGGGCTCGGCTGCGCCTTATTTCCATGCCAGCCCCGATTGGCGTCCGCCATCACTGCTTGTCAGCATCATCACTCTAAACAGATACCATCATGTGTCGCACAACATCGTCCAATTGCTCTTATCTCCCTGTTTTACGTCGATGCAAAAGATTAGGGCCCTCAGACGCTTCCCCTTGCCATTCCGGAAGCAGCATAATATGGCCAACACCAGCGAGTTTGTTCACCGCTGCAACAATGATAGTGTTTATGGAGCTGACAAATACAGTCTTGTCAGGCTCGCACAGAAACTGGTGTTTGAAGGTCCACACAAGGCTGAACGCACATCGAGGCGCGTGCGAGGATTATTCAATGGCAAATACGCATTTGACACTACCAACGCATATCATGTTTGGGAGGTTCCGAACTATCCGCAGTAAGGTTGCCGTTCCCATGGTCCAATCTCACCGGACTTATAACTCCAGGTACTATGTTCCAATCTCCAGCTTCACACCCGATGCCAAGTTGACGAAACTGTCACCTGTGGACAGGACGGGTGGCGCGGCGTACTTGGGCCGGCTAGAGGTTCCAAATCACAGTACCGATCGCGTTGTCATCTTCGACACTGAGACTCTTAAAGACCTCGTAAAAGTTGACTTTAGAGCTATTGATCAGTGGTTTGAGGAAGATGTTCCCATTTTTTGCCATCCTAAAGACCCTTACAAACGCATCGACATACTTGCCTCCACACGCAGCGTCAAAGTCAGTCTGGACGGTGTTACGCTTGCCGAAACCAACAAGCCCATGTTCTTGTTGGAGACGTCTTTAAGAACCCGATATTACCTACCGCCAACAAGTGTGAAATGGGAGTACTTGTCGCCAAGCGGCACGGAGACACTGTGTCCATACAAAGGTAAGGCGAACTACTACCATGTCACAGTGAATGGAAAGACATACAGGGATTTGGTGTGGTACTACCGCTACCCGACAAGTGAGAGTGCCCAGGTAGCCGGCCATCTCTGCTTTTATAACGAAATGGTCGACATTTGGGTTGACGGAAAGGAAGCGGGGTTGTGAAATGAGGCTGCCGGTTTGCATTTGTATGAATATGATGTAATGAGGTATCGACATGCTAAAGCTCGGGAAAGACTTGAAGGCTCGCTGTCTCGACTATCTTCTCATCAAGCAGTGAACAGACGACTCAGATGTCGGCTTCGTCCCGGTGAACGAGCTTAACAGGGAGGACTTATTCAACGAAGGCATTGCGATGGCGATCTCATTTATGAAGAGAAGCAAGACAGCTGGGGTTTCCACTTCGATACACCGGATGAAAGTTCTGTTCGTACCTAGCTTTCATTGACCTCGACGGGCAATGTGAACTGACAGCCCAATATTTATTTTCATGCTGATGACTACATCCGGTTCCTCAAAGACCGTCTAATTACTACCATCTACGTCGTGCCAATGTTCGGTGTGATAGCGAATAGTTTGTTGAAGATATTGTCCGGGTCATACTGTGCTTTCAACTCCTGAAGACGCTCGTAATTCGCACCAAACACGTCCTTCGACCTCTCTTCGTACTCTGTTGTATGTCAGCGTATACTCTGGAAACCCCCTGCCTAGGTTGAGGGTGCAAGCAGCCCAGTATTGTCTCTAATACACGAGCCTTCACCGGAACCGTTCTCAATCACATTGCTTCTTCAAAATTGCACTTACGATCGTAATTTCCATATACCATAGTTGCCCCATGCTCTCCTCTTTTTCCTATCCAGCCATCATTACTCTGTCCAGTTTCCGCGCCACCTCTTTCCAGCTCTACCTTGAACAACTTCGCCACATCGCGCGACCACTGTCGACAAATTTGGTCATTCTTTTCGTCCCACCACAACGGCGCAATCGCGCTGTTGAAGTGTCGTCCACGATTTGCAAATGCCATCGCCGAGTTGGGCACTTCAATGATCTTGGCGGGGTCAAGTAATTCCCACATTATCTGGCTACCTTTTGCGTCATCTACCTCGTCCGTGAATTTCGCGTATGCGTCGAGGATGGACAACACGAACTCTGCGCGGATTGGAAGCTCGAATGAAGATCCTTTTAAGGATACACGCGCTCCGACTGGAGGTGCCAGTAACTTGTTGGCGTTCTCGTAACTCACCATTGCCATGGTACTAGCAACGGGCATCAGATCCACGATATCCTTGAAGAGTGTCTTGCCCTCTACCTCTGAGCCGTCAAATACGATAGCTGCGAAGAACATCGTTTGGAAACCCGCATTGGGTGGCTTGACGAACCCAAGGCCAGTACTTGCGCGCCCTGATGCTTGACTCTTTCCATCAGGACCTGGAGTAAAGATCTTGTTGCTAGCCTCCACGACTCCTGTAACAATTTCAGGAACTGGAGGGAAGATCATAAAGCCGGCCCACATGTCGCCTTGCTCGTATGCCTGATAGACGAACTCGACTGCTACGCCAAAATTCTGACCTGCACCCCTCAAAGCTAAGGGGGACGAAGTTAGCAAAACTCTCAATATTGGAGGGTATGACATCTTAGCTACTGTAGAATTAAAGCCTAGGAAAGTCGAGATAACGTACCCTGTAGTTTGTTAGCATTGTCCTAACAGAAACAGGGATAGTACACGGTAGGTCTTCTGTTGAAGCGTCTAAGCAACCAATATCGTCAGTCTATCTTGAATGACCGATATTAGTCACCTTTGCTCTACGACAGGTCACCTACTTCGTACCCAGGCCTACCGACCCAGAACAGATCTTCATTCTCCGTCTCAGAAGCTTTGACAATGTCGCCATTCGCCAGGGCAACGGTGCATTCGAGGAGATTGTCAACAACGAGACCGTGCTTGACAGTCAGCCATCCGAATCCGCCGCCAAGGGTCAGTCCGCCAACACCAGTATCTGCGACAGTACCACCCACCGTGGCTAGACCGTGGGGCGCAAGGGCCGAGTCAACGTCGCCCCATGTCGCGCCGCCACCGACTTTGATAGTCTTCTTCGCCACGTCGACGAAAGTAGTGCGCATATGTGTGTTCAAATCAACCAGAAGGCCGCCATCTGTCGATGAGGCGCCGGCCGTAGAGTGACCGCCACCTTTGACAGCAATGTCGAGATTATGATCAGATGTGTACTTGAGAGCGATTGATATAGCCTCTGCCGACCTGGGAATCAAACAAGCTCCCGCGGGTTTTTCAGCTGCGCGCGACCAGCGTCTGATGGAATTCGTGTATGCTTCTTCATTGTCCTTAGTGACAAGTAGCGCATCGGTATGCTTGAGAAGGTTTCGTAATTCTACGACGTGATCACTCGTGATCGGGTGTTTGGGTGCCATCTTTACGGTCGCAATGAGATCAGGAGAGCTCCGATGAGCAAGAAGTCCCTTGGATGATAGTGCGTGCGCCTCAAGAGCGGGTCGTAATGCGCATCAGATTTGGCGATTCATAAAGTACCATTACACTGAGATGCGTTGTTCAGCACGCTATATGAGTGCAAACTGTAAGTCAGGCTTGCCGAATGTGGGAGTAAGCTGACAACTACCAGTACATGCAGGTGGTTGTCTGTCAGCACTATAGGCATCTAGCGAAGCTTTATGCTTACGCCAGCGGTATATGCGTGACCTGTCGTACCGGTCTCGATCCTATGTTGCGACCATGTCCATCATTTGAGGCCAACCATGCTAGTTCCTATTAGCAACGAGTTCGGCTTGGACACGCCTCAGCAGTACTCAGTCCCCAAGAAACGCGCCACAATATCTGGCAACAATGTGGGTTTCTCGTTCCACTCCAACACAAACAGCAAAAGCCAAGTCCGTTGCGAACATCCTAGCTTAGCCTGCTGATACCATTCGACCTTGCTCGCACCCCTTCGAATGCTTGCGAATCCTCGCAGGGCGCATGCTGACTGAAGTTATGCTGAAGCGCGAGCCATTTTCCTTACCTATGCACTAGTGGTAGAACCTGTCTCTACTCATCTCAATGGGGGCGAGGTCGTCTCACTCCGGCAAAGGCTAATTGGCGGGCGTTGTCGATGGGAGGAGATCACTAAAAAAACGGTAGAAAATGATTCGCTAAAGGCGAGATGTTCATGGCACCGGCCGCGAAAACTCCTGATCAGCGATGGCTTCCTGTGTCGAATCTCGAATTTGGAGCGAGTGCGAGAGAATGTAGGGAAGGGGCATTTTCGAGCTCCTACCATTTTTGCACACCGGAATGGAAGCATTGCGTTAGAGGAGTGATGGCATTGCGGAGTGGAAGTTGTAATGGACACGTAGTACTTCGCAAGGACGGAGGGACGGCGAAAACTAGCTGGAGCATAGCACCTGCAGCTGCGATCTCCACAATACTCTGTTCAGTGCGCGGACCTTTCAAATGCGACCTAACGGCCATCTTCTCATATGATATCTTTGAAATCGATGGACGCACCTGGATTGTAACCTTCCTGGAGCTCCCTAAATCTTGTGTTACTACAACGGAGGCTACAGCCCCGAAGGCAGTCTTTGACTGGGATTATTCAGTGTCGGTGACCCCCTGATTATCCGCTGATGTGAAAGTCTCATGTCTTCCAAAGCAAGACGGCGCCCAACGACGGTGGGGCGAATAGACACTCGGGCGGACTTTTGGCCGCTAGACATCGCAGTGACACGCATCGGGATCAAAAGTGCCGTCCGATATGACTGCAGCTGCAAGTCACAAAGACAGATCCGGTGCCAGGAGAGTCTTTCCTGTGTCATGATCAACTTCAGTACCTAGTGGTAACGCAGATCGTTATTCCAAAGATGACTTTTACCCCGCGTGCCGCCACGGAATGTGTCTCCAGCCGAGGCTTCCCCACACTTAACCCCAGGAAGGCAACTGTTGTACCTGGCATTGAGTACGAAGGGTCAGTATCACTTGGCCAACAACCATGCTGGAGCTTGAATCGCGCCGACAATGACCCGAATGACGACAGTCATGGACCTCTCCACAAGCCGATCTTGGAGGAGCTATATAGATGGCTTGATCTTGTCTGTCAAGGCTACATAGTCCGCAGACGCGTCGATGATGAAACCCTACGCCCTTGTCATGAGCGGCGCAGTGGTCGTTGCCCAACAAGTGTACATCCCCTTTGACGGCCCTTCATCTCGACCCCAATGCGCAGCCAACGATACATACGCGACGGCGCGTCCTTCACACAGTTTCCGCCAATTCAGCTTCACACAAACGGAGACCGTGCGTACCGCGACAGCCCGCCCGTCGCCTAGCACCACAATATCTTATGCTCCACCATATGCCGTGTTGAGCAGCCTGGTTCCCAATCTGACGACAACGCAATGGGGTAATTGGGTGTCCGCATCCAACGTAACCGCCACAGACACCGGCGTGCCGTATGGTAATGCCTCTTGGAGCGCTCTCTGGAGTACCGTCCCGTGGGTCAACTTCACTAAAGGCATCTATTCGACGACCGTAGCGCCAACACCTGTACCAAGCCGTGATCTTGTTTTGCCTCCTCCTGAGGTGTTCAGCCCGCAAGGCTGTCAATCCTTCCCGGCTGATTTCATGCTCGGTGTTGCTGCATCAGCTGTACAGATCGAAGGCGCTGTTGCAGACGAGGGACGTGCGCCAGTTCATATGGATGTCCTCAGTCTCTTTTCTCCTGGATCTTCGGACAACTTCGTGGCCAACGAAAATTACTACCTCTACAAACAAGATATTGAGCGTATAGCGGCCATGGGCGTGAAATACTATCGCTTCTCGATTCCATGGACGCGCATACTGCCCTTCGCGCTGCCCGGAACACCTGTCAATCATCAAGGTCTTGCGCATTATGACGATTTGATCAACTTCGTTCTGGAGAAGGGCATGCTGCCAGCTGTTGTTCTTCACCACACAGACTCCCCGCTACAATTCTATACCAATATTTCCGACATCCCTATTGCTGGGGGGAGCGGTATAGGTTATACAGACTCTGGCTTTCAACTGTCCTATAACAATATCTCGTACCAAGATGCATTCGTCCACTACGGAAAGATCGTCATGACACATTTTGCCGATCGAGTGCCCATTTGGTGGACATTTAATGAGCCGCTCCTCGGCTCGCGGAACGGCAGGTCCATTGATGCGGTCATCAAGTCGCACGCGAGGTTGTACCACTTCTACCGTGAAGAGATAAATGGAACAGGCAAGATTTCAATTACGTTCAACGACAACTTTGGAGTTCCGCGCAATCCGCTTGATGCAGCAGACGTTGATGCAGCGAATCATTTCAACTCCTTCCAACTAGCAACATTTGCAAACCCCATCTTTCTCGGCCAAGACTATCCGGAGTCTTATACCTCGACTGTTACCGACTATGTGCCTTTGACTGCAGATGATCTACGGTATATCAACGGTACCGCTGACTTTTTCTCCATTCAACCCTACACTGCAACAGTGGTTAGTCCACCCCCAAATGACACCATTGCATCGTGCGCTGCGAACTCGAGCCACCCGCTTCGTCCTTATTGCGTCACTCAAAGCACGACAACTACAACCGGATGGAACATAGGGTATCGGAGCCAGTCGTATGTTTACCTGACGCCCGCTTACTTCCGCACCTACCTCAACTATCTCTACAACACGTTCCGGGCTCCGGTGGCTGTGACAGAATTCGGATTTCCCGTATTTGGGGAGGCAGAGAAACAACAGCCAGACCAAGAATTTGACAGCCCTCGTTCTTGGTACTATCAGTCATACTTGAACGAAGGGTTGAAAGCGATATGGGAGGATGGTGTGGACTTCATTGGCGCTTTCGCATGGAGTTGGGCAGACAATTGGGAGTTTGGTGACTACGATGCGCACTTCGGCATCCAGACAGTCAACCGAACGACACAAGAACGGAGGTTTAAGAAGAGCTTCTTCGATTTTGTGGAGTTCATTGAGAGCAGAAGACAGAAGTCGTGAGGCGAGTGTTGTGCACCATGGGCAGTGCTCTAGCAACAGAGAACTATGTAATCAGAATATGAGACAAAACGACTGTGACTCTGCATGCACTCCCCGAATTGGCATTCGATTCATCCGTCTGTCGCTGGTGCATCATTGCGAATTGGTTACCCCACATCGGGAGATGAGAAACACGCTTCGATCCGATGGCGCGATCGGCAAGCCATGCCCGTGGACATCGTCATCATCGAGTACCTAGCCAATCTCAAGACAACCGCGCGCAATCGCCGGGAAAGTATAATGACGGGAGGCGACGCCATCAGCATTTGCCTTTTAAACTTGTCACTGTGAATCTTCAATAATATCCTCGTTGCTCTTTACCTTTCGTGCTGTAGCAATATTCTCTCCATCTCCATTTGTGCGCCACCATGGCTAACTCGAAAGCCCACGACCTCAATTGCTTGACAATTGCCGAACTCGAGAAGCTTGCGGCCGAGCGTATGGATAAGCAGACACGCGACTACTACAATGAAGGCGCAGATGAAGGCTCGACGTTGGCAGAAAACATGTCCGCGTACCAAAAGTACCGTATACGGCCTCGCGTCCTACGCGATGTTTCTTCTGTGGATACCAGCGCGCCTATCTTCGACTACCGTAACAGCATCCCCCTCGGAGTCGCACCGACCGCTATGCAAGGTCTGGCGCATCCCGATGGCGAACTCGCGACAGCGCGCGCATGTAAAAAGACGGGTGTTGTGATGGGTCTCAGTAGCTTCAGCACGACAAGTCTGGAGGATGTGAAAGGCGCACTCGGTCCAGAACATCCAGCCGCGCTGCAATTGTATCTTTTCGAAGCACGGGAGGAGAGTCGAGCATTGATTCAGCGGGCGAAGAGGGCGGGGTACAAGGCCGTGTTTCTGACGGTCGATACAGCCATGATTGGACGTCGGACCTTGGAAATTAGAAATCAATTCAAGCTGCCGAAACATCTGAAGATCGCAAATTTCAATCGAGACAAAGACACACACCACAATGCCGGCGATAAAGGAAAAGAGCGAGACGAAATTACCTTTCACACACATGCGCCAAATCCAACATTGGTCTGGGAGCGCGACATCGCTTGGCTGACAGAGTTATGCCACCCCGAGATGGAAGTCTGGCTCAAAGGCATAGCCACTGCTGAGGATGCTCTCCTGGCGTGCCATCATGGCGTCGATGGCATTGTGGTCTCGAATCACGGCGGCCGTCAACTCAATGGCGCACTCGCCACCATTGATGCACTACCTGAAGTTGTGGACGCCGTGCGCTCGCAGTCCAAGAAAATACCCGTGCACGTCGACGGCGGGATCCGCCACGGCACTGATATATTCAAGGCGCTTGCACTGGGTGCGGACTTTGTGTGGATTGGGCGACCGGTATTGTGGGGCTTGGCGTACAAAGGACAAGACGGCGTGGAATTGTGCTTGAAGTTGCTGAGCGATGAGTTTAGACTATGTATGGGTCTAGCTGGGGTGACGAGAGTGGAGGACATTGGGAAGGAGTATTTGGTCAGGATAGACCGGAGTGGGTTTGTAAGTCGATTGTAAAACCTGGGCGTGATTATGTCTGGATATATGGCCTACAGTGTTTTTATTAGTGATGCTGTCAGGACGCCCCATACTGCTATAGCAATGTCGATGACTGGCGAGCTTTGGGCGACAAAACTGTTTTAGATTCCTGGAGCATTCGGAGACACGCATCTTCTTCAAGCTCCCGTCTCGAGGCAAGGAACTTGACGAAACAAGAATTCACAGAACCCACAGTCCATTAAACCGGACAATCTGATGAACTGCAGTTGATAGTCGAGGCTAGTCAGTCACTTGATAGCGGATCAGCGCTTACTTATGCCCGGACCATCGCGCCCAAATCACCGACAACTCTGCCACTCGAGTGGAGTAATGTATTCCCCAATGCGCTCTTCACATCAATCACTGACCACAGCACACGTACTGTAGCTGCCATGGCAACCGACCAGGTTGACTTGATCGCTAAGCTATAGCAGCTCAGGTTCGAGAACCTTACTTCGAGAGCTAGGAACCGTGATCTCCAAGATGAGTTCTAGGAGTTTGATGATGCAAAGTGGAGCTTTGATCCTGAGATTACCATGCAAGTCCATGAGATCGAGGAACTGAAGGAAAGCCGGTAAATGGTCACGACGGCCTTTATGGAATGCATGCGGGACCTCAAAGATAACCAGATCGATCTGGAGCACAATGAAAGCCTCCGCAAGGAGCTTGCGAAGAGAGAGCGACTCTAGCGCAACGACATCGAGAGCGCAAGTGTCACTGAACAAGTTGCGCACATTGGTTTGAAGAATGCTGAGATGACTGGGATTGGTGACGCTGTTCAGCCTAACTAATCCTCTCGCTCTGTTCAGCAGGCCTAAGAAGTCGTGTTTGTAGCTTATGGGAAAGTAATAGAAAGTGCCGGTTCGCGGGCCCGGGCACATCTTGCAAGCACAGCTACTACCCCTCCGAAGCCGCAGAAACTCCTAGCACGGGCACTTTCATTAGGGCAAGAGATGTGCTTAACCTGTACGACACTTTACATTGCTTTGCAGAATGTCGCAGGTCGCAAGGCGTATCAATCGTTGCGGAGCATCACAAGCGTGTCGCGCACAATGTGGTCTGGGATATCTTAACTCACGAGATATTAGAACGCAAGTCACAATGGCAATAATTTGAGAAGTTAGATATCAGTGCTCCGGTATGCATGCAGTGATGGGGCTATCTGAGCATAGAAGATCTCCCTCGAAGGTTTTGCTCCATCTTGACTAAGAGCGATGCCATTAAAGTTAGGTTACGACTACGGTATAGATCCGTACCGAGGTGTCATCACTGACTACGGCGATCTGCTGCTTGTCCACAGGTCTGCCTGGCCTCCAAGTGACCTGATTGATGGTCTTCACTGGCGAAATCGTGCCGCTCACTGTGGTCACATCCACCTGCGCTAAGCTGCCGGCAGCTGTACTTCCAATCCCAATTTCGCCAATCTCTGTGCCGAAAGCGAGGACGAATCTATCGGTAGATAGCATATTGCTACATGCAACAGCCGTGACAGCAGCAGTTGCGTTTATTGTTCCCTTCAACTGGACGTCGCCGTCCATAATCTGCCATATCTTGACAGACTTGTCTCTTCCAGCCGTCAAAAAGGTTGGCTGCTCCAGTGGTGTCCAAGCTCCCCCCAAGATCATGCGAGTATGCCCTTTCGGGTTCGCATGCTTGAGCACGTATTGCGACGAATCCACGCCACGCTCCCAAACTACCCACTGTCGGTCTCGGCCCACACTCAGTAAATATTTATCATCATGCGAGAAAGTGAGTGCTGTCACAGTGAGGGAGTGCGCCTTCAGTGATGGCTTGACCTCTAGCCAGTCTTTCGTGTCGTAGAGTCGGATGACGGCATGTTCTATGGAGCTTGCACGGCAGGCTGTAGCCACAAGTGTGCCATCTCTGCTCACGGCTACTGCCGAGATTTCGTATCCATGACCATACAACTTCTCCGTCTCAGGCCAAAGGAGATGTCGCGCAAGATGATCTTCGAACGGCGGATGGCTGAAGTCGAGGGTCGACCTGCGTATAACGGAGGAAGGATCGACAGCTTGACGTGCGTCTTCCTCGCTGTCCTCTACAGCATCATTGTCGCCTACCGCTTGGATAGCCTTGTTCGACAGACCCAGGACGGGGATATTGGCGGCATCCGGGAGCCCAGCAACATTTGAGACATCCACATCGCATAGCTTGTTTAGCATGTCCGCTACACCCTTGGGCTCGTCGAAAACACGGAGAAGCTTTTCGTCTGCACCGGAAATGAATTGTGAGTTGCTGACGGCATCGATGCAGTTGAGATCATATCCATGGATCTGAGGTCTGGATATTTCGTGCCAGGACCCGTCTGAACCTTCCCTTTTCCACTGCGAGTACAGCCTAGTTGTCTGATCTGACCCGGTGGTGAGTATGTACGACCCATCTCTTGACCAGCAAGCACCTTTCACCTCACGCACATGGCCCGTAATAGCCACCTGTTGTGTCCACATATCCTCTGTCTTTGAGAACATCCACTTCCTCCAGCTGCCAGTACGGCCAAGCGAGACGACTGAATCGCCGTCGGGCGACCAAAGACCGATCCAGAAACCACCCGCGCTACCCGTCGCGGTTGTGGAGCCCTTTTGCGCACTGATCTCTCCCAATCGAGTAGTGCATATCCACACGCCAGAGCTGGGGTCAGACTCCCAAATAGCGAGCGAATTGTCCTCTGATGTGGAGAGGAGCTGTAATTTGCCCTCTCTGTGACGCCACGATGCCGTGTATATCCAATCCTCATGCCCAAGAAGTAGCGCCTCAAATGTGACTGAATGCTTCGATGTTGGCGAATCAACCCAATGAACTTTGTTCGACAAGGACTTGCTGAGACCACCCAGACTGGGGTCGTTGAGAGCGCTGCTAGCGGCTGGGAGTTCATCTCCGCGATGGAACCTCCAGAGACGAATGTATTTATCTTGACTTGCAGAGGCGAGTAAGAGATCGCTTTCGTCTGCCACAGTCTCGCGTGTGAAAGCGAGGGCCCGAATCCACCCTTCGTGTCCGCCTAAAGTTGCGGCGAGCTGGAATTGCGTATCTTTGGAAACGAAGATCTGGATGGTGCTACGAGTTCCCGCAACAGCTAAGACAATAGATGAGTTGTCAAGATTGGCCAGTGCGAGATTCAAAGGAAAGTACTTTGGGGAGAGCGCGATAGTTTGTGAGAGTTCAACATCTATCAATGTGTAATTGTCATCATGGACGAGTTTCCATATCTTGACTGTGCCATCTGACGCACCCGTAGCAAACACATCTGATCCCGGGAGCGTAGCAATGCGAGTGATCGAACTTGAGTGCGCCGGAACGATCCTGCAGCACTCGACGTGCGACAATGCGGATCGCCCTGCGCGCCACAGCCGCAGAGTGTTATCCGCAGCGCCACTCAGTATGATAGAGAAGTCCGAGGATGGGGTAGAGAAGAATTTGACAGCGTTGACAGGCTTTGTGTGGCCATTCAAAACTGCTCGCACACCATGGAGTTGTGTATCCTGCTTGGCGGTAAGACCATGCTTCCTGATCGGCAAGGTTGACTGACCTGAGGATCCCAGAGGGCAATTGAGTTGTCAGCGCCAAAGGCCAGCATTTGCAGGCCGCCATCATCCCAATCGGCGGCGGCTGGGTTGCGATTTCCGCCTATCGAGACGAACGTCGGGGAAATGTCCATGCTCACCAATGCACATGGTCTTGCTGGAAGTTACTTCGAGGTGTAGTCATCACGCCTGGAGGATTTCTCTGCCGCTAACCTCGCTTAGCATGCTATAAGTAGACTAGATCAATTTGAACACTTACGTGGAGCAGCCGGCCGCCACCATGCTTGCCACTGAGGCTGTCCAGAATCAATGCAGACATGTCCGAAGATGGTAGTGTCGCGATAACAATAGAGTTCAGGTTCGTAAGACTCGCGCATAAGTGCGATTGACCTTGTCCTAACCATCTTGCAGCGGAGGGCTCGAGATCCTGTTTGGCAACCAGAAGAAGTATTCACTTTCAGTACCTGCACACGATGAGACGGGGGCACCTGCAAATGTCGCTTTCCTTGTGCGCTATCTCTGCGACAAGACTATGAAAGATCCTCGGAAGGAGCTCTTCGTGTTGGATGACACGGTGTAAGTACCACCACGTGAGCGCAAAAGATTTCCTAGCTCACGCAAGGCAGACGGCCAGGTATCTTGGTCCTCATTAACGAAGCCGACTGGGAGCTGGAGGGCGAGGACAGATATGAACTGCAGAAGAATGACCACATCATGTTTGTCTCGACTCTTCATGGCGGCTAGTCTAGATTTGTAGGGCCAGCAGGATTACAATGGAGACAGGAACCCCACGTACTATGATAGCAATAATCTGTCCTAGAGATATTCTAGATGGCTTGTTGCCCACTCGACCTCCAAGCTGGGCGTAGAATGTGCAGTCCGGGCTTACGTAAGCTAAACACGCGGACACCTTTGGCGAACATGTCCCGGCCTCATCTCTCGTGCTGGTAGTCTACATGGCTCGACTTTCGTAGGGAGTGCGCTACAGTCACCTGACGTTACTAACCACAGCGGCCAAGGCTGACGATGTCGGCAGGAAAGGGCAGCTCGAGCTGGCGACGGTCTCGTCGCAGTGACCTCTCCTCCACAATTCTCTCACTTGTGCTACATGAACCCTGTAGCTGCAGAACAGGAGATCCGCGCGCTCAAGCAGCAGCTACAGGACGTCCACCGACATCACACTCTGTATGGTTGGCCGCTCGTACTGTCAAAGTTGCTCTAATGCAGCCGTTTGGCGAAAGCTTGCACTGAGACTGTACTGTAATAGTCCGGCTGCATTTTGGGCTCGCAGCTTTTCGGTGTATCTCGAATCCATTGTTTGACTTTTCAGACATGATATATACTACCGGTAGATCAGCACAGCGGATGGCTCAGCACACCCACGTGAACGCGCGCTAAAGCGTGTCGCGTGGCTGCTTTCGCTTGGCTTACATCTCGATTCGGAAGCTGATTCGGCGAGCCGCAACCTCAACATCACTTACTGCGCTTTGGTCACCCGGTTCAGGACCATGGAATCTTCTGACGACGATGCGGATTTCAAGCTAGCAATGGCACTGTCGCTCCAACACAGCCCGCAAGCGACTAAATTCGCAGATCGCAGGGGCATTGATCTCACCTCTGATAGCGACGACGAAGGCGGGGAGATTGCACGCGCGATTGCGCTGTCCCTACAAGATACCGCTTCCCTTGGCTACACCGTTACGACTAATGTTCAGCCACCATCGAGAGCCGCATATTCCATTTCAGAGACCAAGAATGCTGCGCCACAGCTAGGGCCTACGAGATCGCTAGACCTTGCTGGGCTCGATCGCAAAGCCATGGAGCTGGAGCGTCTCGCAAGGTTCGGGAAACGAAAGCGAGATCCTTCGCCGGAACGGCCATCGAAGCAAATCGCAAAGACGCCAGCCATCGATGTCGTACCAACATCAAGCATCATGTCTTCACCTTCAGCGGGGAACGCGGTCTCGTTTCCCACAGGAGCCATCAAGCGCACGTCTGCGACGAAGTTCCCTCGTACTGACGACATCACAGTTGACGAGCTCTTGGAAGCTAATAAGGTCAACACTGCTGTGATTAGTTCGTTCATGTGGGACGCTGAGTGGCTTAATAAGAAGTTGAATCCGCATAAAGTCAAGCAGATCTGGATCATGAACTCCAAAGATGGGAAGACTCAGGAGCGATGGCGGCAGGAGATGCAGGATTGTGGTATACCAAATCTCACGATCCACTTTCCGCCAATGAGTGGGCAGATTCACAGCATGCACAGCAAGTTTATGTTACTATTTGGCAGAGAAAAGTTACGCTTCGTCGTGCCTACAGCCAACATGACGCCGATTGACTGGGGAGAGGTAAAGAACGCATGGCAACCTGGCGTCATGGAGAACTCGGTATTCCTTGTCGATCTTCCACGACGAACCGATGGTGCTGCAGCGAGGAAAGACAGGTTGACGGGATTTGGGAGAGAGTTGGTGTACTTTTTGGAGCAACAGGAAGTGGATCGGAAAGTTATTGATGGTGTGCTGAAGTTTGACTTCTCGCAGACGAGCCATCTCGCCTTCGTCCATTCTATGTACGTTGAAGGGGACTGAGGACTTGTTAGTGGCTAACACATACAGTGGCGGTACTCATCAGGGAAAGTTGGAGCATCCCACTGGTCTCTCTGGCCTCACCCAGGCTGTCCGCAACTTGCAGCTAGGCGATGTGGAGGACCTGCAGCTCGACTATGCAGCTTCTTCCCTTGGCGCCATCAACGATAATCTGCTGCAGCGCATCTACCTCGCCGCGTGTGGCGAGCCATTGACCAGTTCTACGGCCAGTTCGAACGTACGCAATCACGTGCGCATTTATTTCCCCACGGACGAAACGGTGCAGAAGAGCATCGGCGGCCCCGATTGTGGTGGCATCATATCCTTGACCAGGCAGTACTACAACGCTGCAGGTTTCCCGCGCGACTGCCTGCGCAACTACGACTCGACGCGCCGGGGAATGCTGTCACACAACAAGCTACTTTTTGCTCGTGGTATCAAGAAGAATGGAACGCCATTTGCTTGGGTGTACATTGGCTCGGCAAACATTTCAGAGTCTGCATGGGGCGGCCAGAGGGTGCTGAAGAGCGGCCAGATGGGTAGTCTGAGCATTCGCAACTGGGAGTGTGGCGTCGTGGTACCGGTTCCGCACGCGAAGATGGCAGACGCAAAAGTGTGCAAAGGGGAGGTGCCGCCGATGAGCGTGTTCGAGGGCACGATTGAGGTTCCGTTTGTGCACCCAGGACAGGCGTACGGGCGGGAGCAGCCGTGGTTCTTTAAGCGTGGTTGACAGAGCAGCGCAGTCGGCCGAGGCGAGCACAACATGATGGTGCTGGTCCCGCACAAGCAACGAAGGGATCTGGTGGACGGGTTGTTTTGAGCGTATCGGCCGTATACCAACGTCGGACCAATGCGGCGGACTCGGAGGTGCGGAGGGTCGCGCATACATTTTGCGGATGCCTGAGCATGCGCCACTACTACTACTGCTGCTACTACTGCTGCTGCTACTGCTAGCTACACCATAAGACACCGTTCGTGAGCATGTGCTTCACTATGTGACTACGCGCCTGCCGCCCTGTCACACATGTTCCACCGCTGCGAATAGCCACACCCAACCCATGCCAGACACGACGCCGCACTCCCACCACCCACCGGGGGCCTCCAAGTCGACACCAACACCAAACGCGCCCAACGCGGCGCTGCACCTCGGCGCGCCCTTCCACTCGTGGTTCACGAGCCCTGCGCGCTCGCACCCCAATGCCGCGCAGGCGAAGGAGCTGCCCTTGCACCTCATCCAGCTGATCCTCACCCACGTACGTCCGCCCGATGACCTCATTCCTCCCTCCCTCCCTCATGACGTGCACTGACGCCGCCGACACGGGCAGCTCGACAATGCCGCCGACCTCGCGCGCATCACGCGCACGTCGCGCCTCTTCTACTACATGACGCTGCCGCGGCTGTACGAGCACGTCACGCTGCACTCGTACGCCGAGATCCGCTACATCAACGACGGCAGGCCCGAGGGCTACGGCAGCGGCAGCCCGTTCGCCATGGGCCTCAACACGCTGGTGGCGCGCACCTTCACCGACTACGTGCGCACCTTCCGCGTCGTCGGCGACTGGCGCGAGCACGACGTCGACGACTACAAGCAGGGCCGCGTGCCCGACAACAGCATGGTGCTGCAGATTGCCCTGCGCGCCGCGCTCGACAAGATGGCCAAGCTCGACACGTTTGCCTGGGAGCTGAACACCAAGCCGCTCAACACGGTGTACCAGGGCCTGGTGAACCGCTCGGCGACCCTCACCTCCTTCACCCTGCGCTGTCAGACGCAGCGCATCCCGCGCCCCACCACCATGATCTCGCCCATGCCCAACCTCCGGACCCTGGTCGTGTACGACATCGACCCGCTCTGCTACCCCGACGACATCTCGCTGCTGCTGTTCGGCGCCAAGAAGCTCGAGAACCTCAAGCTGCATTGGAGCCCACGCATGCGCGACACCGGCGAAGAGTCGGTCAACCTCATGTCCATATTCGGCCGCTGCATTGCAGGAAAGAGCCGCCTCCCAATCAAGCGCATGGCCGTCTACAACCTCTACACGCGCTTCCTCGGCGCCGAGGACGGCATGGAGCATGTCATCGACCCGGCCTGCCAGGAGGAGATCACCGTCTTCAACTCCATGGGATCCGAGGACCCCATGACAGTCTTCCTCGACGACGGCTGGCGGCTCAACAACTCGCGTCCCATCCCGCCAAACCTGAAGATGTTGCGCACCGACCATCAGGACAAGGACCAAGCCGGCATGCTCGCCAAGTTCTCGGGCCTGGAGCGTTTCTACCTTGTGAGTCGGAGGATCAATTCAAAGTCCAGCAGCACGGCTGCAACGCCAACCACGCCCTCGACCGCAACACCAGGCGTCACCAACGGGACGACAAGCGCATACGGAACCCCGACCATAACCGAGAGCCAATGTCGCAGCATTGGCGGAGAATACCTCGCCGTCATACAGTCCCACCACCGGACCATGCGCCACCTCCTGCTTCCAGACCGCTGGGTCATCTCCGACAGCGCCCTCTACAAGCTCTGCCAGTCATGCCCGCATCTTGAGCAGCTGGGCTTCTCGTGCAACGTCCCGCCACTGGAATCTCTCAGGCAAATAATAGCATTGTGTCCAAAGCTTTGGGCCATTCGCATGCTCGTCCGACCTGGCTCCGAACTTGCAGAGACGGTTGCGGCTATGGACCCGGAGATGCATGGCTTCGCACTCGCAACCGAATTCTGGCGCCCAGAGTACAGAAACGTCAAGTACGTTGGCTTGGGCGATAAGCTTGTGTACAAGCTCGGGGGCATAACATTTCCACCCAAGAACGCACCGCCGATTCCCGAAGGCCAGCAAAACAGTATGAATGCCAAAAGAGCTGGGCCAATGAGGAGGATAGAAGTACTCGATCGGGACATGGTCAAGTGGATTGAAATCTGGGGCTTGGACACTACCGAGTTCGACCCAAAATTTCCTTGAGCAGTGGTGCATCGTGAAATGATTGCAACATCATCATGTCCTGGCTTGCGAGCAAGTTCTGCTTCATTGAGCGTGTCGTATGCGGCTTCGCTTTTCGTACTCGGTCTCGCACCTGCGGCACCGCCACAATGCCCCGCCAAGCTGCGTCTGACCATCTTGACCCACTTCAAAGAACGGGTGCTACAGCTCGCATCCATAGCGCAAGGCACGACTGACCTCTACGGGCATTTCGTGGAACAAGGACGAGGAACGGTGCATATACCTGCGAGACGAGCTCTTGAAGAGAGCTAATCGTCCAGGACCATGCGCTCAAGCTGGAAGGGAGGGCAAAGAAACGCCGGAGTACCTTGACAGCCTTGTACGATGCGATGTGTTTTAACAGACGTGTACGTGATTGTAGGAATATTGGTCTGCGGGGCATTTCCTTGTCCACAGTTTCTGCAGTGAATCTCACCTCTCACCTTGAGCTACCATACCATATTGTCGTCCTGAGAAGGGATATCTAGCAAGACGCACATGTGCCCAGGAAGCATCGCGCCCTTGAAAAGATTGCTTGAACGCAGCAACATGAAAAGAAAAGCGACATATCGAGCGATGACGTAGGGCTGGGAGGCTCGACTGTTGCGATCGAGGAGCACTAAACGCACACTACCGCGCACCTCTCCTGACTCTTACCCTCTTCTTCCCCATTGGCGTATCCTCGACGACCTCTTCCACGATGTCTCTGGGCGGAACAACAAGATCGTACTGACTGTCGTTCGCATCCTCCCAGCCGGCCTCTTTCGAACTGGTCGATTTCGTCGACGCATCCGCCAGATTGCCATTTTGACTCGCAGCAATACTATTTAGCTTCACACTATCCGGACCCGGACCCGAACCTTTCCCATTCCCGCCCTCTCTTTGTCGCACGAAGCCCTGCGTATTGTACGACACGGCCGGCGTCGTATGGTTGCGGATCAAAATGACGAATGTCGGGCAGCACCCGATAATTACGGCAATGGAGGTTTCGATTACACCCCAAAGGGCGAGCCAGGATGCGGAGGGTTGTGAGCTGGATTGCGCTTTCCCGCCGATCTGAGCAACGCGGAGGGTCGCGACTGCGATGAGAATGATGCCGATGCCGAAGAGACCGGTAATTCCACCTTTCTGGGCCCGAGGCATCTGGAGATCCCAGATGAGGCGGGTAGGAAGAGCCATCACTGTGGGAGAAGTTAGCAGGGCATCCGAGAGGTGATGTAACCTGTCGCAATGTTTTGCAAGACCAGCGATGATGATGTTTGGCGTTGTGCAAGGGAATGATATTGACATACCCATGAGATCCGTCAGCACATCAACGGCGTAGGTGAAGTACAGACTGGCTATCTGAGAACGGATGTCACGAGGCGTCTGACATGCGCCGGGTGTGAACCAAGCTCTCATGCTACTGCAGGCAGTCAAGTGCGAGGTTAGAGAGCCTATGAGAGACTGAGACGAAGTCAAAGTGTGTTCATAGACGTGGTACCATGACTTACCAGGAACCAAAAGACGACAACGGCCCACCACAGTTTGATATAGACGTTGTGCAAACCCTCCATCAATCTCTTGTATAACATCAAAAAGGACAACTTGACAGTCCACAGGACGAACCAGAAGAGCATTGTGTTGACGAAGAAGATTTTGACCATGAGCTTGTGGTCATCTTTGAGTGTGGGGTAGGGTCTCATTCGCTTTTCGCCAACAGCAGTGAGCCGGAACAGAATTGGAGTGACGACGATATAGAGAACGGCCATTACAATGTACAAAGCGTATGCAAAGTAGATGACGGCGTCTTGTGATAGCCATCGTTGTGGCCGAACGAATTGTGTTGTGAGGATTCGGGCGATGACGAAGCCAGATGTCAAAGTCAACATGGCATATATAGTCTCTAGGAGATGGTCCTGGGTGATGTAGTTCTGGCGCGACGACATGATTGGGCTTGTTCTCTGTGTCGTGCCGCAGCCACGTGGTTGTCGCGCAGATAGCAGCAATCGTCTCGAGATGTCGGTTGGTCATTCGCTGCGAAATATCTATGGTTCAGCGATGCCCAACTCTGGAAATCCCTTCGTCTTAAGATCGCTTGGCTGAAATGTGCACCGACAAGAAAGCAGAGCAGATCGGAAGGGGCGCCAGGCCTACTCATACATTGGCGCAACCGGGCTTGCCATGCACGCCCATCCTTGGTGCCAGTCGGTCGGGTTGCTGACCAGGGCTGAGACTGCGGCGTCTTTGGATCGGCCTATGCCACGGCCAGCCTGGCCAGGTTACACCAGATTACCGATGGTCCCACAATAGTGTGGTGAAAGTAGCCTGCTTCCTACACCGAATACTTGAATTGCGTTTTGCTCCTTCTTATTGCCTCTTTTTCTTTCTTTCCGGGCGATGAAGTACTCAGAGTCGCTAGGGGAAGCCGGGCCAAGCGCCGCATGCGGGACGCCCCGGATAGTATGACAGCTTAAGTTGGGAATCGGAATATTATGCCGAGTACGGAGGGGAAGGACATCTTGGTACTAGGACAGATGTGTACTAGAACATGTCGGCATGCGCTAGCGCAAGGGGCCGCCGGCCTTGGCCACCTTCCGTACGTGGGCGTGAACGTTATGGTGAAACCAACTCTCTTTTGACCTCACATGCTCGCTGTCAAGCAGTTCGCCAGAGTCTCGCTGGAGCCCATCATCTCGAGCCACGCAGCTTGGGGTAGGCAGTGTATTCGACGAAAGGGTACTGTACAGTAGATGCAGTTCAAAACACGGCACGACTCACCGCAGTCTCTGGGCGGACAGCTTTCTAGACCCTGGCAATACGGGTTCAGAATGGAAAGTGGCTGATCCTTCGTTGCACTCGGCACCGGATCCTGACAGCCGACACACATTGCACACGCTGAGAGGCTTTCACGGCCTTACGCGACATAGATCGTTGCCTCATAGGGGCTAGCACACGCTTGTGGTGAGTCGTTCTTTCACGGTGGCCAGCCACACTCCTCGACCCGGTGTGGGCGCCGCTTCGCGTCTGCAACGCGACGAAAGAGAGCAAACCACAATTTCGTGTCCGAGCTATTCGGCGATTCGTCCGGCAGTGGTTTTACGAGTACAATACCCCGTCCTGCCCAGTCCAGTGGTAAGCAAGGGATTGCCAACATTGCAGCTTCTTTCCCACGCACCCGGCAAGTCCCGTCGTGTCTACCGCACAATCATATCCTGCGATCCGTTCTGTCGGTATCAATCATCCCTCCGGTAGTAAGGATTGGTGCAGGACCGAGACATCATGCGCGTGTCGACAGCTGCTTTGCTTGGCCTCATGCCAGCAGGGATCTTGTCCCAAGACGTCTTCGAGCCAGCAGACTTCAACGTGACTGAGGCTCTGCTGGATAACGGCGTGAACGTCTCAGCCATACCAGACCTGGCGGGGCTGGCAGAGAGGTCTCTCCTGAGTGGTTGCTCGATTGCAGTAAGGCGCTACCATCCTCAGCAACGAACCTTGTTCTTGTGTCTACAATGGCCCGGCACTGATTTTACTTGCAGTGCAATTCATTCAAACTTATTTTTGGCGACGCGACAGTTGAGACCCAAGGCGAATCCGCATATGACGCTGTTATCAATTACTTCTGGTCAGCGCAACAGCAAGAGGCCAAGCCGTACTGCATCATCAAACCAGAGAAAGCAGCGGATGTCTCTACCGTTGTCCTAGTGTCAAGACTAACACAATGCCCCTTCGCCGTCAGGAGCGGAGGACATGCTGCTTTCACGGGCGCCTCCAGCGCTGATGGTGGTATCACAATCACCTTTGAGAGGATGAGGGACATTACTTTGTCGCCTGACAAGAAGATTGCGGCCATCCAACCAGGCAATCTGTGGTACGACATCTACACAAACCTGCAGCAGCACAATTTGGCTGTCGTAGGCGGTCGCGTGTCTGCCATTGGCATTGGCGGCTTGACAACCGGTGGTGGCATTTCCTACTTTGCCAACCAGTACGGGTGGGCTTGCGACAACGTCGCCTCGTTCGAGGTCGTCACTGCATCTGGCATAATAGTCACTGCTTCTCCAACTTCCTTCTCCGACCTTTACTGGGCTCTCCGAGGTGGTGGCAACAACTTCGGCATTGTAACCAAGTTCAACCTCGAAACCTTCGCACACGGTCCGCAGATGTTTGGTGGGCAGCGCAGATTCTTTAATACAAGTTTCTCAGCTGCTATCGATGCGTTTGTCAACCTTGGGGTCAATGCCGCGGTTGACCCCAAAGCAGCGCAGTTCATTGCCATAACGTTGAACGCCGCTTCGGGCACCAAGGTCGCCATTGCCGAACTGGAATATGCCGACCCAGTCCTTGATGCTCCCATATTTGGAGAGTATAGGGCTATACCTGCCTTTTCGGATACCACACAGCTCAACACACTCGCGTACTTCACCCAACAGCTCAACAATAGCAACCCCAAGGGTTACCGCGAGACATTCTGGACTGCCAGCTCCAAGCTCGACCGGCAGATGGTGCAATTCGTCTTTGATGTTTCTTTTGAAGAGTTTGCAAAGATCAGGGATGTGCAAGGCATTGTACCAGCGAACACATTGCAAGTCATCACTGTCCCACAACTCGAGCAAATGCAGAAAAAGGGTGGAAACGCACTTGGCTTGTCGCCTGCAGACGGGCCCATTTTCCTCATCAACTTGAGCACGCGTTGGGACCTGGTCGCCGACGATGCGCGCGTGATGCAGGCGAATGCAAATGTTATCCGACGGTTCCAGGAAGAAGCTAAGCGCAGAAACATGGTCAACGACTACCTGTACATGAACTATGCGAGCCAGTACCAGGATGTGATTGGAAGCTATGGTGGTAGTGTAGGGAGGCTAAAGAGTGTTGCCCAGAAGTATGATCCCACAGCGGTCTATCAGAGGCTACAACCGGGCTATTTCAAGTTGAATGGTGCCCCTGTGGAGAATTCCCCGTACGTGTAGAGAACAACTAGGTCTAGTAGGAAGAAGTAATGCGTAATATACAAGAAGGTTCTGTTTGGAATGGCGTTTCAATTGATTACTTTGCGACTATGGGTATCTCGATACAACAAACAATCGGATTCTCACGCAGCTATTTCTTTTATTTCAAGCGTATCGCGGGCCCTCGCTCTTCTCATTGCTTGGCCCCGCCATTGCAGCATCCGGCCTCTGCATCCCCTGTGATGCGTGATATTGTTGAGGCGTCTGCTGACCCTGGGGCATCGTCTGCGGATACATGGCTGTCATGGGATACGCCTGGCCCTGTTGCGGTAACTGATAGTACGCCATCTGGCCTCCCCAAGGCGCCGCGGGTCTCATATGTGCCTGTCCCGGGGGCGGAATGACGGCTCCGTTCGTGATCATAGTCTGCACTATGCTAGCAGCAATCTTCTCCGCATCCTTGCTAACCTTGTTGCGATTGGAGTGATGGCAATCCACGCATGCCCACACAAACAGGACAAAATGCAGCACCAGCCCGAAGAACTGGCACACCACGCCCGTCATCTCGACGCTCTCGCGATGCGGCTTGTCCGTCCATAGCTTGTTAATGTACGCGTCCTGTTCGGCGCAGTTCTGAAACGTGTTGCCGTATCCGTCATACGACGACGAGCGAGTCGACGTCGAATTGCGATCGCAGTCGCGCGTGTAACTCGTGTAATCGCTATCGCGTTGCCAGACCCACGTCCCGTTATCCGCCATGACGTAATCTCCATAGCTGCTGTAGTAGTTGTATCCCAGGTCACCGTACTCGCCCCAGCTTAGCAAATCCATCAAGGCAACCATAGCAAACAGCGCCGTGGTAATGAAGCCGAGCCAAAGCAGCAAATCCATGGCTACGCGCAAGCCCGGGTGAACAGGACTTTTGCGCAGGACGAGGACGAGGAGGCATGCCAGGCACCAGATTATGGAGATGGCAAAGGTGATGAGGCTGGGCCACAGCGACCACAGGGAGTCGTAGCCGTAGGTATATCCATTCTGCGGCGAGCTGCTGACGAGCCATCCAATGGTGCCGATGCCGATGAGACCCGTGAGGATGGCGATGAGTTGGAAGACGCCTTTGAATTTCCAGTAGCGGTCCGCCGCATTGAGCCTTGCGTTCAGGGTCTGGGGCCCGTCGTTCGCAGGAGTGACCAAGGCACCAGCGAACCGCGTCTGCGTGGGGGCAGCACCTGTGGCATCCTGGGGGATCGGTGTCGCATTCGGAGCAGTCGAGTGTGCCGTGGCCGGTCTCGAGAAGTTGGCATGCGAACCTTCAGCAGTGGGTGCTGGCGCCGTGGCATGCGCAACCGTTGCTTGTGGCGCCTGCGGCGCTGAGTGGGGTTGATTTGACATTAGGGGTGAAATTAAGTATCGTGGAGTTTGAGCGAGTGACAGCGCGAATCGTGCGCGAAGACCGAGAGCAGATTAAATGAATGGCTAAGACGAAAACATGAGGAGAAGGACAGAGAAAACCCTTCGGCGACAACGCTGCCTGCTGCGGCGCGGACGGTCGCCTGCACTAATCTCGTGTTAGGTTGGTATGGCGGTTAATTTTAGATTGAAGTTGCACAGGATCAATCTTGGACCGCCGCTAGTCGCGTGTCTCGAACGCCTTCCCCTGATTGCAACGTCACGTGACCGAGCTTGTTTGGACCTCATCCTGGATTACTTCACTCATCTGCGCACATAATCACGCGAGTCGGAAGCGATGCTATTCAAGTTCATTCTCGGGCAATACGCTATACGCGGGTTGATTCTCACCGCCCTTGACTATCTACATAGTCTCGATCAGTGTTCTAGCTAGCATGCATGGAGATGCCGTAGCATCAACCACATCCCATTTCATACCATTCTCAAACAGCCATTCTCCTCCGACTCATCCAGGTCTGCCAGATTGTAAGACCAAGTCAAGGCTTCTCCACGACACATACGAATTGCGCGAGCTGGCCCTGCTTCCACTCCCATCCTTTATCAGGAACCGTTGCACAGACTTTCCATCCGGGATGAGGGCCTTGCCAACGATATCGACCTCGGTCACTAGATTACCAATCGCATCTTGCAAGCGATGCCCACTCGCCCCCGTTGGGCGAACCACGACCTCGACCTCGAATATCCGAAGACGCCGGTGAACAGCTAATCGATCGAATCGAGACAGATCAAACTTGAAGAAGGGAGCGTAGAGAAGGCCACCATGAGTGATGCCGCGTGCACGAAATGCGTTACCTTCGATCAGCATGTTGACCTTGATCTTCGCTACGGCGTCGTGCTCCTCAGCGGACGCCGTCATCAGATTGATGAGAGCCATGGTCTTCGACTTCGGCACTAGATTGTATCCAACTTCCTCAGTGCCTTCTTCGTTCTCGGCAACATATTCCAGCATATCGAAAGGACAGGACGAGTTGAAGACGCCGGGAGAAGGATACTTGGATGCAGCGATGGTTAGATGGTGCTCGCGGACCAACGCAGGTGTGATGAGGGGAAAGATGTACTCCGTTGGACGGTAGGAGGAGGATGTCTCGAAGTGCCAAACTGAGCGCTGATGGAACTCAGCCAAGCCCTCGAGCAGAATCTGCTTGCTGGCCAGGAGCCATGGAGCCTAGTACACTGTCAGTCACGCCTTCACTCACGACGGGATAGCGAACTCATTCGTGGTCCAACATACCTTTCCATTAGCCCGAGGCTTAGACGCGTCCAAATCCCCATACGTGACTCGATAGTATTGCCGCTTGTAGCGCTGTTTGATTTGTGGAGTGTCTGCCCAAAGTATCTGGTATATCATGTCTCGAACTTCCCGGTCCAGCTTAAAGAATAGGGAGTCGCTAGATACAGGATCTAAATCATTAACGTTTATTGTACGGCGCTTGCTGACACGACGCTTCTTTCGCATCGACTCGTACTTGGCAATAAGCTTTGCACGAAGAAGCTCAGCCATGTCTGCTGGGGTTTGAGGTGCATCAGCAGACGCCTCTAACCCTGCGTCATTAATGGTGCGCTTGACCATCTTAGTGGCAGGTGAGATTGTCGTAGGCAGCTAGCTGTGACTAGTTCGTAGACGATTGTCGAGACTATTCGGCAGACTCGGCAGTTGAAGCTGAGTTGAGGGACTGTGTAGGTGTGGAATTATTGCGCCGTACGGGGAAGTTAGGAGGAGCTGGGCTTTGACGTTTATCGACATTGAGGCGGCGCAGGCGACTGCAAGCTCACGTTCGCCGTTCACTACTGTCGGTAGGCACCAGCCTCCAAACTGGCCAGCGCATTGACATTGTTGACCTCCGCAGCCCTGCCCAACCACTGATGAAAGAGCTATTAGGAGCTTGGACAATCATTGTGCCCCTGCCATGCGCGCTTTCAATTGTCCTGGGGCACCCATTGTGCAGTTCCAAGACTGTCAACTCATCCATGGACTACCCCTCAGGGATCAAGCTGGAAATCAAGACACGTCCCAAACTAGCACAAATCAATGATACGCATACGTGGAGTCGCGAACCACCGCACCATACCTGGGCTATCACCTACAGGGATATGACCTTCTCAAAGTCAACGTCATAATCTCCCTGTGTTACTGGGTGCCTCGGATTGCCGCGTCTCAATCCTGCATGATGCCTCCTTCGTGTCTCGCATACTGTTGTAACCATCTCTCGCCGCTGTTACAATCAACGCAGTAACCCATGTCAGTGGGGTATTGCTCACCATCTGATCGAGGACCTCGAGCACATCGTGATGACACAGTTCGGAAGCTAATCAACTGTTTGGTACTCGCATGTGGTTGCGCGCGCTCCTATAAGCTCACAATGAAGTCCACCGCTAATGATAGTAGACCCCGAAGAGATTCCAACCCATCCGTGTCAGATCCATCCAGTGGTAAGGCATTTGGCTTTTGGGCCTTGAATGAGATCGCTTGGGATAAGGATAGGCCGGTACAGACCACAAGCACAAACTTAAATCTCGCATTCTTATGTAGATCTATGAGACCATGAAGGTCCTCTGAAGCCCCACAGACATCTCGATCGAATGCCAAGATTACAGAAGGAGCATATTTCCTTGATGTAGCTCCTCCCGGAGATTTCATTCTATTTGGCGACGTCTCATAAATTTTTCGTGTATCTTAACAATTCTCGTCGGACTATGCATACTCAACAGCAATTGATGACTGCGCATAATGCAAACATCAAAGCGTATTGTATCATGTATCTACCGTCCTAATTCTCTCTATAGCCTATGGAGACCAGCTGTACACCAACTCGAGATCCGTTACTTTGACTACTAGACAAGCACTCCGACGACCTTGGTATGATCAAAGCCGAATCACCGCCGTCGTTCCTTACTGCGATCAGCGCACGCAAACTAGTGGTGGTATTGTACGAACTTACCCCACTGCGATGTCTATCGTTCTGTGGTGGCTGCCTTGCGCCAAGGGCTGCGATGCGTCTCTGATCTGCAAGCACTATCATTCGGTCTGCTTCACGGGCTGGTATAGGCACGATGGAGCCCCATTCGCAAGCTGCGTCGCAAAAGTCAATCATTCTTAGTCGCTCCACTGCGTTTAAGTCAATGCTAGTCTTTCATGAGCTGATGCAACGAGCGTACGATCTGTCATGTCCCTTAAATCTTCTCTCGCTGCCTCGCTACGCGCCATGCGCTGCTGTATCGAACGGTCTGGGTTCATTTGCATGAAGCGCGTCGGATATCTCGGCTGCTTCTTCATCCTTGAAACAATGTCCTGGTACGTCGAAAGATAGTCTTCCTTCCGCGGTCCCGAGATTTTAGCCAACGCATATTCCGACGAATATGGTGCCAGGAAATTGGCGATCCAAGCCATGTCAGCGTCCCGGCCTGGATAGTTTTCGAGACTCTCAATCAGGCGCTCCGTGAGGCGCAGCGCAAACAGCCCGATAATGAGGAACTCGGGGTCTGGCGGCGTTGCTTCAATTGGAGGAGCTGACGGAGTGCTGGCCGTGCCATAGGCGATAGGAGGCGGCGGTACTGCATTCGACCTTCGCACAACATCGGGTGGTGGAGTGCGCCTGGACGCCGGGAATTTGTGCTTCTGCATCTTCGGACGACCGCTCCTGGGAAATACAAGGTTGAAAGAGTATCTGAGATGGCAGTCTTTGCTGTGTCGCTCGAATGAGTGGATTCAATAGAGGTATTGCTGAGGCGCAGCCCATGAGTCGAGGTGATTGCAGCGTGTGACGCAAGTGCAAACGCAACCGCATCCATGTGCAGAATCCACCGCATACTCGCCAACCTTGACTGAGACATCTTGACATAGTAGAAGACCATGCAAGAAGTCGACAATAATTCTCGAGCTCCCTGACTTGACGCGCACGACTTTGGCACGAAAATGTCTCTTTAACTCGCGACCAGCGGCCCTTTCCTTGAAGCCTCCATTAGCTTCGCGTAGCCTAAATCTCACCCTACGAGGAGCCAGGGCGATCTTTCATTGTTCGTCAAAGGCAGGGCGACGTACTCGATCGGAGGAGAGTGAACAGGAAGGCAGTGATGAGTGGAGGGATCGGACACTATGCTCTACCATTGATTCTAATCAAGGCGGACTAATTGATCACGCAATGCACATTGACTCCAAACTGCTGAGTATCTATGCGTGCCATAGAATGTTGTTGATCGTTGTCGTCTGCATATGCCTGCCCCTTTCGGACATCTAAGCGAGAATGAGTCGACATGACACGCTTCTGGATCTGGTGCAACACTTCCAAGCTACTGAGCCATATAAGAGCCCTGCTGCATCTCGATTCTTGCTCAGGAGAACTGCTCTCCTGCAACTAAGTCATCCCATTCATTACAGGAAAGCCACCCCCAATTCTTTCACAACATGGATTACCCGGCCATCACAGGCACATCGCCTGTTCCGTATCAAGTGCTGCCGCCAATCTCCACATCAGACGCTCTCCCAGCGCAGATTGCATGTCCCGGTCCACCGACACCAAATTCGAAATCGATATTCGCGTTCTGGCATTCCGGCCTTCATACACTACCACCCTATCTCCTCCGCAACGTGCTCAATTGGCACCGACGCTTCGCACCTCTCGGCTGGACGGTCTATGTGCTGGACACTGTCCCAAAATCGCCTCTCAATGTCTCCAAGTATATCGACACGACTTCGCAAGACGTGGTACCTGAGGCATTCACAAAAGGCACATTGAATGGTACCTACGCTGCACAGCACACTTCTGACTTGATTCGGTATCCTCTGCTTCTCAAGTACGGCGGTGTCTATCTCGACGTCGGAATCTTGCAATTTGGTGACCTGGACTGGCTCTGGAGTACTCACATCGCGAATCCTACATCTTCCTACGATTTTGCGGGCTTTACGATGGGCGACCCGCCGGACGGTATATCAATCGTCAACTTCGCCTTCATGTGCGGACCGGACAATCCGCTTGTCCGCCGTGCGCATCACATCCTTCTCAAAGTCTGGGAAAGAAAGACGAACACAACGGGTGCCCACAAACACCCGCTTGTCAATCACATGCCGCTGATGCATGTGCCACAAGAGGTTGTGGTGGATGATGAGGGTCAGGACAAGATGGTCATCAACGATGAGGTCATGACCGACTACGCAGTTCAGATCCAATGTATAGGTTCCGCGCAGCGCTGGCTCGACGAGACGGACGGCTGGGATGGTCCGAAGTATGTCCGCGAGCGTTGTTGGTTGTATAGCATGATGGATGGCGCATTCGTCGCCGAGCAAATGACGAGCTGGAGCGGGCAGCGACAATTCGATCTGCTGAAGCAAAAGCTGCCAGAGGCTGGAGAGGAGGAAAGCCCAGAGCAGTGTCTTGCGAGAGAGATTGTAAGGAGCGTGGTAGGGAATAGCTGGGCTTTGAAACTAGGCCACGGTTTCTCGGCAAAGCTGTTCGGCGCTGACACGCTGGGTATGCTCTGGAGGAAGAGTGACGGTAGTGACTGTGAACAGGGCACGTATGCGGGATGGTTGAGGTGGGCGGAGGTGCACTGCAAGCAGGATCGCTCGCCGGAGCCAATGAAGGTGCCGTTGTATGAGCCGACGATGAAAGGAATACTGCTCGGATAACATACCCTTGTGGTGTACAATCACATCATGAACAACGACGTAACACGAGATCGCAGTCCAACGTTGGGGCGTTTCCGAGATAGAGTGAGCAGCAAGGCAGCAACAGAGACAAGCAGAAGAATCGATGTGAGTTGGAGGGTGCATATCTCTTTGGCTCCAATGGCGACTTCTCAACAATGAGAAAAAGCCAGTATTCCGGTGTTGCATGGCTTTTCAGAAAGTCCTGATTCGAACGTACCTACTCACGCCAGTCTCAGTTGTTGTTGGGGATAGCGTATGTTCGACTCTATCGAAGAGCGTGATGTGCAGCAACAGGGAGGTAGTATCTCGCGAGGTAGCTGACGCGGAAGGAGTATTGTCACCTCGGTCTCGTTGACAGGTGTCAGCCGCTCGTTTCTGCTGGGGGTAACCCACTTGCGTTGCATTCCTATTCGGAATGGAAAGTGGATAATGCAATCGAACAGACAAGCTGCAGCAATATCGGGCGCAAAATCCCGCAGCAACTGACACTGTGCTCACGACGTCATGCGTGTCCTGTAGCCAAGCTCCAATCCCTGCTGAAGGGTACAGAAGGGCCGTGGCAAAAAAGGACAGTGGACGATAGGAATTAGGCCACGATCTCAAGTTGTCCATTCATGGTCGAGAGTCAAGATCGAATGGCACACCCGCTAGCCAGAAGTGACGCATATATTGTGGTGGGGAGTAAGACTTGGGAGATGAGGGATGACATGTTGGTACTGGACGAAGCAGTAGCAACCTCGGGCCATATCTCTTCGATGAGTTATGCATCGTAGAAGTTTCAGTTTCGAACGACACCGTCGGGTTAGAGACTATTGTAAATCTGGCGACGTGATGACGTCCGTGAGTACTTCGACTGCACTGTTGTCTATTGCCTCGGATAGAGTTGTCCGCCTGTTCGTCAAATTAGGCAGCGGGTACGATGCTTGCACCTGCATGCCCTCTCGAATGTGCCCGCCAGCTAAATAATGCTCGTATTCCGCATCGATCTATGTTCTCCTTGTAGCCGGACGTTTCGTCAAGAAAGGACCGCCTCCACCAACGCCAAGCCATGCATATCGTCACTCATATCCGAAATTGTCTATTGGGTTGCGCATTGCGGACCACCCTCGCCCTCCTCATCGTCTTCCCACTCGGCACCACCTGCTCGAGGGTCTCCGCTGCCTGCGCCAAAGTCATCCAGCTCGGCATCAAAATCAATCTCCACCTCTTCAATCTCGTCATGCTTGGGCTCTTCGTGTTCAGATGCAGGTAGTGCATCTCGGACCTTTTGTAACGCCGCATCACTCTTGAGCCATCCGTCTTTGGGAAAGTCGATATCTACGACGAGGAAGAGATCGCCCTTGGCATCGCTTCGCTTCATTGGCATACCCTCGCCCTCGATCTTGAGTACCTGGCCGGGGCGCAATACCTTGCCGTTCGGTTGCTGTACTTTGAGCTGGATGCCCCGGCCGTCGAGGTGGGTGAGCACTACCCGGTTGAAGCCCGTCAGCGCCTCCGCCAGGCTAATCTTCAGCTCAGCCTTCAGGTCCGCACCTGCGCGATCAAACACGTCGTGTTCCTCCTCCTTCAGGGTGAAGATGATGTCGCCAGGTTCTTGATCGGGAAGCTGGTCGGCTTCACCAGCGAGAGTTATCCGCTCGCCCTCTCTTGCGCCACGGGGGATGTAGAGCTCGAGGACATTCTTGGACTCAACCACTTTCTTGCCCTTGCACTTCTTGCAGCGCTGCTTCTCGGGGATGATTTGGCCAGAGCCTTGACAGTTGCCGCAGGGCACAGTCTCTTGGGTGACGAGCCCGGGTCCGACCTGTCGCAGTACGGCCTTTGCGCCTGGGATTTGTCAGCACGTGCTCCAAACGGCCTCCTCCCACGCCTCCAAGATGAAAACGTACCGCGCCCATTGCAGACACCACAAGCATGGGTCTTCGCGCCCTGCTTGCCGCCGCTGCCTTTGCATACCGAGCATACCACGTTCTTCGTGTTGGAGAACTTGGTAGTCTTGCCCTTGTAGAGCTCTTCCAGGCTGACCTCGTATTCCTGCTCCACCGACCGTCCTTTGCGCGGCACCTGTCGTCCGCCAGGCATGCCGCCCATGCCAGGCATCCCACCGAACCCCCCGCCCATGCCGCCCATGCCGCCGAACATCTGCGCGAAGATGTCGTCCATGTCAGGACCGCCGGCGCCCATGCCGTTTGCGGGGTCGAAGGCGGACATGCCGTGGGTGTCGTAGAGGTGGCGCTTCTCGTCGTCGTTGAGGATCTCGTAGGCCTGTTTCGCGGCCTTGAAGCGGACTTCGGCTTCGGCGCGGTCGTCTTCTGCCACCTTGTCGGGGTGATGTGCTAGTGCAGCCTGGCGTCGTAAGCATCGAGTGGTCGGGTCTGGTGAGTCTGGAGGGGCGGGGCAAACCTTGTGGTACGCCTTCTTGATCTCCACTTTGCTTGCGCTGCTGGAGATGCCGAGGACCTCTGCAGTTGTCAGCTGTGGCTTCCGCTTCCTGTCCAAGTCGCACGTGCGTACCGTAGAGGTCGACTTCTTCTACGTCGTTCACTGCAGTCGCGGGTCAGCCTGGTGCCGTGCATCGGGGACGATATCGTACTTTTGGAGGCGGTCTATCTGCGATGTGACTGTCGGAGGCACAAGAAGTGGAGGGCGGGAGACAGGCGCGACCACGCAAAAGATGGCAGGGCAGAGGCAACAAACTTTTGTGTATGACGGGCTACTTTCCCCGATCCCAGAACGCCGGGGTGAATGTGGCTTGACGCGCCCGCCGTAGAAAGTTGACGTCCGCCAGCCGCCACACGTTCCGACGTCAAGCACTGCGCGTTGAATTCAGTCGCCATGTCCTTCCCGCTGCTCCTGCGCCCGCAGTTGCCCGCCTACACCTGCCGCTCCTGCCGCGTGCGGCTGTCGCGATGCTCACGGCGTCCCATCGCGTCCACGACGGCCAAAGAGCCCCCCGCCAGCACTGCGCTGCCCTCGACGCCAGCCCGCACACGCTTCGCGCCCTCGCCGACAGGCTACCTCCACCTCGGCTCGCTGCGCACTGCCCTCTTCAACTACCTCCTTGCCAAGCGCACAGGCGGCCAGTTTCTGCTGCGCATAGAAGACACGGACCAGAAGCGCACCGTTGCCGACGCCGAACAGCGCCTCGTGGACGACCTGCGGTGGGCGGGGCTGCAATGGGACGAGGGACCTGAGGCTGGGGGTCCCTATGGGCCCTATCGGCAGTCGGAGCGGAGCCCCCTGTACAAGAAGCACGCCCAGCAATTGCTCGACTCGGGACATGCGTATCGCTGCTTCTGCTCGTCTCAGCGCTTGAATGCGCTGGCCGAACACCGACACAAGCTGGGGTTGGCCACAGACTACGATCGCGCTTGCGCTGGGATACCCACAGCCGAGAGCGACGAACGCGCACACAAGGGTGAGCCTCATACAATACGACTGAAGGTGCCCGATCAGTACCCGACCTACAGGGACCTCATCTATGGCACCTTCAAGCCCCTCAAGAAGCGCGGACATGTCACCGAGTCGTCCTTCGAAGACCCCATCTTGCTGAAGAGCGATGGCCTCCCCACCTACCACCTCGCCAACGTCGTCGACGACCACCTCATGCAGATCACGCACGTGATCCGTGGGTCAGAATGGATGCCCAGCACGCCAAAACACATCGCCATGTACTCCGCCTTTGGCTGGTCGCCGCCCGAGTTCGCGCATGTGGGCCTTCTGGTCGACGAGCACGGCAACAAGCTCTCCAAGCGCAACTTCGACACGGACATCACCGCCTTCAAGGAAATGGAAATCTTCCCCGAAACTCTCACAAACTTTGCAGCGCTGCTAGGCTGGAGCCACAAGGAAAAATCTGACATCATGGACTTGCAAACCTTGATCAACAATTTCACACTCAAGTTCACCAAGGGCAACACCACCGTCACGTTCGGCAAGCTGCACTTCCTGCAGCGCAAACACGCCGCCTTGCGCGCTCAGACCGGCGGCGAGAGGCTCCAGGAAATGGTCTCCAACGTCGTCCGCCTTCTCGTCGCCCCAGACTCGCGTCACACGGACTGGAAGAAAGTCGTCAACGCACCCTGGCCGGACGACTACATTTCCAAAATCATCCAAGTCGACGCAGACAATTACACCAACGCCAATGAATTCCTATACCGCAATTCCTTCTTCTTTGAGCCGCTGCGACCATTCCATCAAGCCCCGCCCATGACGACATCGTCTGACATTCCGATGCGCGCGCAGATGCTGGCCGACGTGGACGAGAAGGCCTGGACGAGAGAGAACCTGATGCAGAAAGTGAGGGAGATGATCGATGGAAGGAAAGAGGGCAAGGAGGGGAGTAAAGAGGTCTATCATTATCTGAGGAAGACGCTTACGGGGCAGGAGAAGGGAATGCGGTTGTATGATGTTATGTTGATACTGGGCAGGAGGGAGACGTTGGCGAGGTTGGGCGTGAAGCGGTGAGACTCTGGGATTGGGCGCCGAGTTGTGTACAGGTAGAGAAGTGTAAGAGTAGTTGATACCTACTAGTTGAGCATGGATTACTTTCTGCTCCTTTGTTGGGCGGCCACATTACTCGAAGATGAAAGAACGCTCCGTGATCACTTAGAAAGGACATCTCGGCCTAGCGGCCGTTGTTTTGAACATCAGTATGAACGGTCGTACCATGCCTATGCAACTCGTTGTAACCTCTCACGTCGCACTCGCTTGATTCGCCACTTCTTTCTTGTCCTCCACCTTCCTCCCCTCGAATACAACCGTCAACACTGCCCCCACCGTCCCCTCACTCTTGACCTCACTACTTCCTCTACACTCGCCCACCGCATCCCTCACAGCCTTCATAACCGCATTCGCCTCTTCCTCACTCGCCTTCCTCCCTCTCTTCTTTGGTCCTAGCAAAACCTCCACCTTCCTCCCTTCCCTCAGAAACTCCTTCAATCGCTCCAACCGATGTTTCAGATCGCCTGGCGCAATCGCCCAGTTGAGTTCGAGGTTCTTCATCGCCAGGCCCGCGGTTTGGCCTTTGGCCTGTCGGCGTAACGTCTCGATTTTGCGTTTGTGTTGCTCCCGGAGAGCCATTTTAGACATGATGCGACATGTCGGGAGATCATCTAGGTCTTGGTTGCCGAACTCGTCAACTTTGCCGGGCGTCACTTGCACGAGGTAGTGGGTCATGCGGTTAACTTTGAACAAGGCGTCTGTGATGGGGACGTTGGTGAAGTATTTGCCATCCTCGTTGACGAGGTTGATGCGCGGCGACTGGATGGCGTTGTCGAGGATGTAGTAGTCGGTGAGGGCGTGACGCTGCGTGTCTTTCTTGTACGTCTTGGTGCGGATTGTGGTGTGTGAGGTTAGGCTGGGCGATTGGGATGGATAGGAGGGAGAAGCGAACGCAGGGAGGTAGAGCAGCGGTATCGAGGTTTTGGCGCGTATGTTGGGCACAACGAAGACGCGATAGAGGGCGCGGGATGTGCCGGAGATGTGTGTCGGCGGCATCTTGGACTAGAATTGATGGAGCGGCGTTTCAGGCTAGAGATCCAAGCTCGATTGTTTCCGCGCCATGGACATCTGAAGTGAAGCATGCGACGGCTCCACTGCAGCTTTTCGATGAGCTGCCAAGGAGCTTCGCCCGATTCGGCCTCTTCCGGGAGCACGCCGCAACCCCTCGTCTTCCCGCGCCATCACTCCGTCGTAGCACCTCTCAGCCTACTCATGTAGCAAACCATGATGAGATCGATAGTACGGACACATTCACCACCTCAGCCTGCGCCTCTTCATTTGCCGCCATGAGTAACCCGCTTGCTGAGTACTTATCTGCAATCGAGGCACGCGACGCCAGAGAGACGGCACACGAGGAGTACATACACGCTTGTAAGTGCTCAAAGACGCGCCCTCACAGGGCCATATATGCGCCTTTACGCATTTGGCGAACCGATGTGCTTATTATGATAAGACACCAAGCTTGCGGACCGTACAGCGAACCTCGCGAACCGGCCCACGTCAGCCGCCGAGGACACGACTACACCGACTGCTTCTACCAAGACGATCCGCCCTGCCACACCAAAGGGCAAAGCCTCGCCAACCCCAGCAGATCTGGCATCACCTTCGTCCCTCGCACAGATTCGCTCCGAGCTCGCGGCTACGCAACGGACCCGCAGCGAGCTAGAAACCAAGCTAAGCGCCATCACCGTCGAACTGGGCGCACTCAAAACCTCAGACACGCAGCAAAAGCAGCGCATCGAGCAGCTGGAGAGAGTCAGAGCCAACCTGGAGCGGCGTGGCAAAGATCGGGTGGACGAGCTGAAGGGCAAGGGGAAGTTCGTCACGGACATACAGGACGAGATGGTAGCGCTGAACCTGGAGTTGAACATGGCGGTGCAGGAGAAGGAGAAGCTGAAGAAGGAGAATGACGAGCTGACGAAGCGATGGTTGAAGAAGATGGACGAGGAGGCGAAGCGGATGAACGATCGCATGGGCTGGGAGGACCAGACCGGGCGGAGGAAGGGGAGCAGGAGCTAGGTTGTCAAGTGCCAGAGCAGCGCATTATATATTTGGCGGTCAAATCTCTGGTTGAGCATATCGACTTGATGCCTGCGTGCTGATCCATGTCCCGCCGTGCTGGTGCCTGCGACGCTTAGCGTGGTTTGACAGCTCCCCACCAACACCATAACTTTGGAGCTGCCGCTCGTCAACGAGCACAACGCCAGTCTCACCACATACCGTGCCCACGCGTGTCAACCATGGGGACCGCATTGAAGACCTGGGGTAAGTCCGCGACACCAACAACCGCCGCGATGCTCGCCACACACCCCGCATTGCCCCCGCCCTACGCTCACCATGCACGCACTAACAAGCACAAAGAGCTCGAGAACTCGGTCAAGCTCGTCGATGCCACCAAAGACGCCCTCTACTCGTACTCCGCCAGCGCCCAGAAGGCCATCAACGAGGCGCACCCATGGCGAACCGACCCGCACTACTTCACCTCGGTCCGCATCTCCGCCGTGGCCCTGCTCAAGATGGTCATGCACGCGCGCTCCGGCGGCTCCCTCGAAGTCATGGGCCTGATGCTCGGCAAGATCGAAGCCCACACCTTTGTCGTCACAGACGCCTTCCGCCTCCCCGTTGAAGGTACCGAGACTCGCGTCAACGCCCAAGACGAGGCCAACGAGTACATGGTCGAGTTCCTGCAGCGCGCGCGCGAGCAAGGCCAGAGCGACAACGCCGTCGGCTGGTACCACTCACATCCTGGCTACGGCTGCTGGCTCTCCGGCATCGACGTCAATACGCAAAAGACACAGCAGCAGTTCCAGGACCCGTTCTGCGCCATCGTCATCGACCCCGACCGCACCGTGTCCGCAGGCAAGGTCGAGATCGGCGCATTCCGCACATTCCCCGCACAGTACATTGAGGAGAAGGAGAAGTCGGCGGCATCAAAGCCCGGCGGTGGCGTGGACAGCGATGGTTTCCAAACCATCCCGCTCGGCAAGATTGAAGATTTCGGCGCACACGCAGCACACTACTACAGCCTCGAAGTCTCGCACTACAAGTCCTCTCTCGACGCCAAGATTCTTGAGGCGCTGTGGAACAAGTACTGGGTGCAGACACTGTCTTCGTCCCCGCTGATATCGAACCGCGACTATGGCACCAAGCAGATCAGCGACCTGGCCAGGAAGATTACACAGGAGACGCAGAACAGCAAGCGCTTCAAGGGCATGCAGCCGCCGGCGGGTGGAAATGACAAGGATCAGTTGGGCAAGCTGGGCGCCGCGGGGAGCAAGCTTGCGCGAGAGGAGGACATGGGATTGCTGGCGGCGAAGGTCAAAGATCAGGTCTTTAGTCTCAAGGGCGGCGAGACTGCGAGCCAGGAGGTGGAGATGAAGAGCTGAAGAAGTAAAGCGAATGGCGGGATGGAGCATCATGAAAGCATAGCTAGGCGTTTGGCGCTAAGGTGACACATTAGAGGGAACGACGGCTCGTCTTCATGACCGCCGCAAGCAAAGCTCGGACAAATGAATACATCGGCAACCGACATGGAACCCCTCCTCTTGATCAAGACATGTTTATTTGTACATGGAACGGCTGGCATCTTACACTCGGATCGTAGCTCGTGACGCTAAATCACGTCTACCTCTTCCCCTCCAGCCTTCTGATTTCCTCTTTCACTGGCGCTTCTACCCTATCCTCTTGCACCTCAGCAACGTCCACCTCCTCTTCCTCCTCCCTCCCTCTAGCCATCCTGCTCTCCAAGCCCTCCGCCACCTTCCTCGCCCTCTCCACCTTCTCTCCCGTTATCCCTCGTCTTTCTAGATCCTCCACCTTCGCAAGCGCCTGCTGATACTTCCCCTCCAGAATGCGCTCCTCATACGCATCGAGATTCTCGCGCTCCATGCTCGCCAGACCGAGCTGTTCGTCGGCCAACTCCTCGTCGACGGCCATGCGGTGCGCTTCAGCCTGGTGTTCGTGGACTTGTGCAGCGAGTAATGCGGCTTGTTTGACGAGGTTTAGTTTCTCCTGCTCCAGGGCATTGATCTCGCTCTGCAACGTCTCAATTTGTTTGTCCTCGCCTGCAACCTCGCCCAAATCGCCGACGAGCTGATCCTTTCGACTGCGTTGATACTCGAGTTCTTGTACACGCGGGAACTTGTCGGCTACTGCTTCAAAATCCTGGGCTGTCTCGTCATCGCTGATCAGGAAGGCGTAGTCCTGGAACGACATGCCGGTGTGATGCTCGAATTGCAACTCTCGTGCTGAGGACAGGAGCGTATATGCTGAAATGGTTTCGGTGGTGCGGTGTGGGGATTCGGGGAGTGTGGCGACGTAATCGTAGCGTTTCAAGGCGACTGATTCGTAAAGGCTGGGGCGAGCTGCGTCTTGGTCTTGCTGGTCTTTGAGGGCCAGGTCACGGAATTCGGACCATCCTATCATTGATTCGAGTTCGCTTGGCGTGGAGGATTGGATGAGGCGTTTGTGCCAGGGTGCAATGGAGGTGTGCGTGAGGTCTTCTTGGTGCGAGAGAAGGATGTTGTGAAGGGCGTCGCGCTCGATCATGACGCGCTCGAGCTCCAGAAGGTCCTTGACGTCGACCTCTTCCCAGGTGAGGGCTTGGCCGCCACGGTCCATATCCAGCAGGGCTTCTTCGAGGAGAGGCCGTTCATTGAGGGTGACGAGGAGACTCCTGCCCCGCCCTCGCAGCTTCTCGTGATACTTGAATATGTCGCTGAGCAGTCTTGCGGAAGGACTCTCAATTTCCATGGCGTTGTCCACGATGATGAGCTCGCCTTTGCGGTAGCGGTACGACAGCGCAGTTCGCCATGCCAGGTCGTACACCTTCTTTGGAAGATGGGTTGCAAAATCCCGCGGCCGTGGTCCGAATGCAACGCCTCCGCCTCTTAGCATGGGCGACTTCTTGTCCCCCAAACGTGCGCGGCCTGAGCCCTTCTGTGGTCGAATCTTCCTGGCCGAACCTCGGACTTCATGCCTGTTCTTGGTCGACGCTGTGCCTTCGCGTGTGCTGTCGCCTTCGAATATGACGGCGCGATGTAGGATGTCTCTTCTTGTTGGAAGATAGAGGTGGTTTGCAGGATATGTCTCGAATCGGAGGGGCTCGAGTGAAGGGAAGCGGTGGATGGTCGCGAGGACCGTCTGCTCCTCGAGGGGTTTGATGGGCACATGGTCAGCGGTGGAGGCAGTTATGGGCGATATGGAGGCTCGCGAGGATGTCGAGGTGGTTATTGATCGCGCGAGTGGTGTGGATAGACATTTCTGCGCTCCATTAGCATCTTGCGCCGAAGCTGGCGGGGTGGCGCACATTGCAGCGACCCGACAATGCATCCTGCCGGAATGGCAGTCTGCTCAATTGGTAAGTGGCGCCCCGCACCGGCGCTGATATCCTCGTGGAAGCCATGCCGGACGTGGTGGTTCAAACGTCGCGGAGGTCATGCTCGGAGACGAAAAGCTTGGACCACCAAACTATATTTTCCCAGCAGCATCACCACCAATCCACGACGTCGTCCGGGTCAGCTTGCACAATATGGCGTCCGTCACGCCGTCGGTACGACAATTCAGCGCATGTCTCCGATGCGTGCGAACCCTTCCCGCCTCCAGTGGCACCCCGCGCCGCTTCCTCTCATCGTCCGCTCCAGCTCGTGCAGAGCTGCAGTCACAATCCACAGATCCTGCGCCTCCAACTCCGCCGCCGTCAGATGACACGACGCTTACGTCGCCGAAAAGCACTGAAGCGATTCCCGATTTCATGCAGAAATGGGGGACCCTCGACCCGCAAACGGTAGAGAACAAGAAGCAGGAACGGCGGCTGCTGCGAAGAGAGCACGTGCAGCCTGTGGGATCCCGCCGACGCCGTGCTGCCCTTGGAAGATCCGCATTGCAGAAAGCTGCTGAAGTGCCATTTGAGCAGCTTCCGTACCAGTGCTTCCAGGAGGCAAGAAAGGTCCTACTCGAGGACCGCCAGGAGAAGATAAAGGACATCGAGACGCAGCAGCTGAGGATCAAGAACCTGATGGAGCAGGACCCTGCTGTCAGTGGTGGACCCCAGGCGAAAGAAGCTCGCTTGAGGAGTATGCGGAAGCACTTGGATCACCTGATCATCCTCGCGGACATCAACGACCCAGTAGTGAAGCGGAAGTTCGAGGATGGCCAAGGTACGTTGCAACGGCGGCCTCTACCCGATTCGAGTTAACCTGCGCATAGGCGACATGAACAAGCCCATATATCGATATCTCGCCGACCGAAAGTGGCGGCAGTATAAACGCCTCGTGCTCGAACAGCGCATTACGCAGATGGACGTGGTACCAGATCTGCTTCCCTCCCTCGATATCGCAGCAGACATCGATCTCGGTTTCGGGCAGAAGCCAGTAGCACCTGGCGACTTCGTTGATTCAGCTATTAGCGAAAAGATGCCGCGCCTCAACGTTCAGACGTTCACCCCTGGGGAGCGGCTCGTTACTGTAGTCGTTGTCGACGCCGATGTACCCGTCGTTGAGAGCGACAACTTCACCTACCGATGCCACTTCGTCGCATCCAACATTCCTCTATCACCCACCCGTACATCTATTCCTCTGCAGCGCATTGCGCAGGAAGACAACAAGGCAACGGACGCATCTGCTAAGAAGATCGCACTGCCATGGGTCGCGCCTTGGGCGCATAAGGGAGCACCGTACCACCGACTGGCCATCTTCGTTCTCGAGCAGAACGAGGCGAAGCCACTCGATGTGACCAAGCTCAGCAAGACTAAGCGTGAGGGCTTCAACTTGCGCAGCTTCGTTGACAAGCACAAGCTAAACGCCATCACTGCAACGCTGTTCCGGACGCAGTGGGACGAGAGCATGGCTGGTGTTATGGAACGTGCCGGATTGAAGGACCAGATCAGCATCGAGCTCAAGAGGAAGAGAGTAGAGCCGCTGCCGTACAAGAGGCGGACGGAGCGCATGCGGTGATGAGGAGCTGCTCGTCGGCGTCGCGGTGCTGCACGCCGAACTGTAACGATTACTAGTGAGTGTACAAATGCTACAACTACCACGCACGTGCAAAATGTCTTAGACTATGGGCACTGTTCTGCTGTCATGACACGGCTAAGCAAGTTTGCGAAATTTGTGGTTTCTCGATGCTACTGTTCCTCCTGCATGCCTTCCTCCCTCGCTCTTACCTGCTCGCCACAACCCTGTCCGCCACAAACTCACGAAGCAGCACCGGATGGCTCCTTCCTTTGACCCTCACCCATCTTCGCTTCCCCCCAACGCCGTTCCTTCTGCTGGTCATCCTGTGCCAATTGCTTCCTACCTGCTTCCCACTGCAGTCTGACCATGGCACGAGGGGCATCACCATTCGCTGCACCCATCGTGCCTTCTGCCGCACATGCGGCCTTGGCAATCGCAATTGTCCGCTCGAAGCCTGCCGACATTGCTATACAAGGTCGGTCTAGAGTGCAAAACGGCACGAGCGGGAGCTGATCAGCACAGACTATGTTCATCAACTACGAGAACACTGCAGGCCAGGGCTACCACCAGCCGATCCCGAAGCGCACCGCCACTATCTGGACCTAGTCGGCTACTGGCAAGACCAATGTCAAAGGGCGCAGGAAGAATGCGATCGCCTCCGAAGCGTCAACATCCGACTCGAGAGGTCGAACCAGCAATTGGCGCAACGGACGAACGCCCATCTAGACGAGCGTCCCAGCACGGCCACAGCTGCGCCAAAAAGGACAGCACCTGCCTCACCATCGAGAGCGCACAAGCGAGCAAGGCCATCAACCTCCAAAGTTGCAGAGCAGTCTGTCGCAGCAACGCAAGACACGATCGATCATGATTACGACTTTCTGGAAAGCCTGGGCGATGGTGAGTTCTGTCCCATGGCCCACGAAGCTCGTCGTGATGTTACTACAGTATCACTAACCGTTGAAAGACGGCACATCTCTCACGGACGCTTTATACACAACACATAGGCTCTGCAGAGCAACGAGTCCAGATTGCGGAGCGCTTTGTCACAGCCTCATTCGGACAGCGTCCACTCTCGCCAAGATCATACGTTTCATCGCACACAATCACGACGCGCTTTCGAAACAGGGCCGGCGAACTCCAGGAGCACATTATTTGGGCGAAGACAGATCTGACTTTGCTCAAGCCTTGACTGTATGCGCCCGCGCTTTCATGTCGGTCCTTGTTGGCACAACCAAGATGATGGACGTGGGGCAGGACAACAGATTGCCTAGCCTTGTCGTTTGTGAGCTGGCAGACATGTTCAAGACAGCTCTGGTTGCGATTGAGGCATCAGCTCGACAAACAGCCCAATCGAGCATCACTACACAAGTCCGGGTAAAGCACGGCAAAGGCAAGCCACCTGTCGTGCCAAAAGAATCGGTACCAGCGCGTTCACTGGCTCACTTCCTGACTGGTCTGCTTGGACTTCTTGACAAGACTAATACCATCCATCGACAGATCTTCGATGGATTTGTATTCCTGCTGCTCGAACGTGTGAGCAAGCGCTTGTACTATTGCACTTTTGGTCGGCACAGAGGCGCGGTGGAGACAAACCTTGTGCCGGCCCCTGAAGTGACTGACGTGACGAGGCAAACCCAGCAAGAGCAGGAGACGCTCGGCATTCATCTGGAGGTAAAAGCATTGGTGCTTATTCTCGAACGAGCAATGGGTCTCGCGCCACACCATATGAGCCCGGCAAGTGCACATGCGAAAAGCAAGAGCCCAACCCATATTGGGCGCACACTGAGCATGAAATCTCTCCCTTCCGCGCCGAAGACTCGATTGAGTTCTATCGCCAAAGACCGCTTGCAACGAACCCTTATGAACTGTATGTACGGCAGCAACTCAGACGACGAGTTTCTTGACGTGCTCATGAAGCCTATGCCGGCCATGCGCATTGGAACGCTGCCCAACGTGGCAAAAATTGAGGACAAGGATGTGAAACAATGGTACAAAGAAGAGGTCTGGCGGCTTGTTGGGTGGGACATCCTTGCTAGAGATAGTGGCTGGTGAATGTCAAACGCCAATGC